>ERZ791830.145-NODE-145-length-94529-cov-3.182452_pt1 | contig 94529 bp, 65 predicted proteins | sample MGYA00509945_ERZ791830 | MGnify/ENA primary metagenome ERZ791830 (study PRJEB30046, sample SAMN00792021) | human gut metagenome | study: EMG produced TPA metagenomics assembly of the A metagenome-wide association study of gut microbiota in type 2...
GCGGAGCATACACGACTCATATTTACCTGTATGACAATGCAGGAAAGTTAGCACCATTAAAGGGTGTAAATGTAACAGTGCCATCAGCAGTAGTGACACCGCCGACACCGTCATCAAGCTTTTCAATCGGTGACGTTTCTGTTACAGAACTTAGTGCATCAGGCTACCGTGTTACGGCAAAAATAAATGCACCGTCAGGAGTAAGCAAAGTATTGATGCCAACGTGGACAAACGCAAATGGACAGGATGATTTAGTGTGGCATCAGGCAAGTGTAAGCGGAGATACAGCTACATTTTATGTGTCATCAAGTGCCCATAAGGGAGAAAGCGGAGCATACACGACTCATATTTACCTGTATGACAATGCAGGAAAGTTAGCACCGTTAAAGGGTGTCAATGTAACTGTTCCATCAGGTGCAAATCCTGGAGGCAATTCAGGAAATAATAATGGCAGCGGTACAGGAGTGTTGTCGATGGCGATTCCATATGTAACAGAATTATCATCAAATGGTTTCCGTGTGACGATTCAATTTAATGCACCTGCAGGCTATAAAAAGGTTTCAACTGCAGTGTGGACAGCAGCAAATGGACAGGATGATCTGGTATGGCATAACATGACCGTATCTGGAAACACAGCGACATGTTATGTTCCAGTAAGTGAGCATAAAAACGAGCATGGTTCATACATTGTGAATGCATATGTATTTGAGACTGATACAAAATATGTACTTCAGGGAATGACAGTTCCAGTGCCGTAAGCAAAGAAAATGGAGGAACAAATGGCAAAGAAAAGACGCAGCTGGGAAGACTATCAGAAAAAGAAAATAAAAAGAGGCCAATCAGGTGCGCCTATTGTCATCCTTTTGGCTCTGCTTGTAATTGCATGTGCAAGTCTTGGAGTAGTGGCGTGGGTATGCCTGCGCCCTGTAACGCTTCCACATGTGCAGCCAAATCAGGCAGCATCAACAAAAGCACCTGTGGAATACGAAACATGGAAGGCAACAGAGGCAGCCGCGGATGGTGCTCTTGTACAAAGCAGTGATCCAGTCGTACAGGCTGCTAATTTAAAAGCAATGCAGTACGATTATGACGGTGCAATTGCACAGATTCAGTCAATACCTGGCTATGCAGATAATGAAACATATGTCAGCTGCATTCAAAGTTATGAGAGTTTGAAATCACAGGCTGTACAGTGGACAGACTATGATAAGATTACGCATATCTTTTTCCATAGTCTTATTGTTGACAGCGAGCTTGCATTTTCTAGCTATAAGAGCAGTGATTATGATCAGGTAATGACAACTATCGAAGAATTTAAGGATATAATGCAGTCTATGTATGACAAGGGTTATGTTTTAATAAGCCTTCATAAGATTGCGAAGATGGAAACGCAGCCAGACGGCACCGTGCAGATGGTGCAGCAGCCAATTTATCTTCCGAGAGGAAAAAAGCCATTTGTACTTTCCGAAGACGATGTATGCTATTATGAGTATATGACAGGAACTGGATTTGCGACAAAGCTCTGTCTTGATGAAAACGGTAAGGTTGTAAATGAGTATGTTGAGCGTGATGGAAGTGTATCATATGGTTCTTATGACGTTTTGACTGTTTTAGAGGATTTTATTGAAACACATCCTGATTTTTCTTATCAGGGTTCAAAGGGTATTCTGGCATTTACAGGATATGATGGTATTTTAGGCTATCGCACAAGTGATTTCTGGTACAATGAAAATTGTGACTATTACGTTTCTACACCTGCAAACGATAAAGAAAAGCGCGAAGATCATACGTCACCAAATAAAAATATTGAGCAGGACAAGCAGACAGCACGAGAAGTTGCACAGGCAATTCGCGATCTGGGCTGGGAGCTTGCCAGCCACAGCTGGGGGCATCTGAATATGACAAGTACAAGCTATGAACATCTTGTATGGGACACAGATATGTGGGAGCGCGAAGTAGAATCTATAATCGGAGATACAGATATTATTTTATATCCGTTAGGAGCAGATGTAGGAGACTGGAGACCATCACAGTATACATTTGAAAATGAAAAATTCAAAAAGCTCTGGGATGTAGGCTTTAGATATTTCTGCAACGTAGACAGTACTCAGTACTGGCTGCAGTATGGCTCAAATTACATGCGTCAGGGCCGCCGCAACATGGATGGCCAGATGATGTTTAAGCAGATGGTTTATCCAGAGAAGGTACTCACAAGTGATCTGTTTGACGTATATGATGTCTTTGACAGATGCAGACCGCTTCCTGTAAATGGAATAACAGTGCCAGAAGATTTTGATCTGCAGGCACTTGCCGATTCGCTTGGAATGAGTGACCGTATAATAAATTGAACTAACATGAGCGCCATCGGGGACAGGGACGCCGCGGCAATTGCTTTTTTAATGCCACCGTCCCTGTCCCCAGTGGCAGAAGGAGGAAAAAACATGTATATCATAGCAGGTCTGGGCAACCCAACCGCACAGTATAGAGGAACAAGACATAACGTTGGCTTTGAGGTTATTGATTACCTTGCTGACAAATACAATATTGATGTAACAACAAAAAAATTTAAGGGCTTAATTGGAACAGGCGCGATTGAGGGACAAAAGGTTGTTCTAGTAAAGCCTCAGACCTTCATGAATTTAAGCGGAGAGTGTATTCAGGAGGTCATGAATTACTACAAAACAGATATCTCTGATTTAATTGTAGTATATGATGATATTAACCTAGAGCCAGGACAGCTTCGCGTGCGAGGAAAAGGAAGTGCAGGCGGTCATAATGGTATGAAAAATATCATTCTGCACTGCAATTCACAGGATTTTCCAAGAGTGCGTGTCGGAATCGGAGCAAAGCCGCCAAAGATGGATTTAGCAGACTTTGTACTCAGCCATTTCCAGGGCGAAGAAAAAAAGGCAATGGAAGACGGCTATAAAGAAGCTGCCGATGCAGTTTGCTCCTTAATGAACAACGGACTAGAGGCAACCATGAATCATTATAACCAGAAGAAAACAAAATAATGATAAGGAGGGTCAATTGTGGGTATTTTTGCAAATCCGCTGACGGATCTGCTGGAATATGAAGACTTTTCAAGAGATTTTTTGAAGGGAACAGATCCAGTGGGCATGACAGGCTGTATTGACTCCGAGAAGGTGCATTTTATGAGCACCTTTCTTGGAGAGAAAAAAGTGCAGCTTGTTGTGACGTACAATGAACAGCGGGCAAGGGAAATTGAAGAAGATTATAAATTATTTTGCAGTCAGGTCTATGTGATTCCACCGCGTGACCTGATCTTTTTTAGCGCAGATCTGCAGGGAAATGCCATCATTGCAGAGCGCATGAAGGCATTTGCAGCACTTTATCAAAACGAGGCGAAGGTTATCATCACGACAATGGATGCGCTCATGAGCGAGGCAGTGCCGTTTGAACAGCTGATGAGTCATGTGATAAAGCTAAAAGAAGGTGATGAGCTTGATCTTGAAAAGCTAAAGCATGACCTGACTGTGATGGGATATGAGCGTGTAGGACGTGTGGAGGAGCCAGGACAGTTTACTGTTCACGGAGGTATTGCTGATGTATATCCATTGACAATGGAGGTTCCGGTTAGAATCGAGCTTTGGGGAGATGAAATAGATACGATTCGCTGCTTTGAACCGCAGAGCCAGCGCTCAATGGATCAGATCGAGTCCGTATCTGTTTTTCCAGCGGCAGAGGTGATCGCAGATGATACGGCAAGACGGCGTGCTGTTGGAATGATTAAAAATGAACTTGAGAGTCAGTTAGCTGTCTTTAAAAAAGCAAAGGAGCCAGACAAGGCGAAGCGTCTTCGTGAGGAGACAAACCGCATATTAGAGGCACTTGGCGAAGATGTTGTATTAGAGGCACCAGACAGCTATATAAGCTATTTTTATCCGCGCACTGTTCAACTTTCTGAATATTTTGATGAGAAGAACACGTTAGTTTTCCTTGATGAGCCGATGCGTCTTAAAGAGCGCGGTGATGGTGTGCAGGCTGAGTTTGAGGAAAGCATGAAAAATCGTCTGGAGCAGGGCTTTCTTTTGCCAGGTCAGACAGCGCTTTTAACACCGGCAAAACATGTTCTTGCTGCTTTTGAGCGCGGTCAGGTTGCAGCATTGTCTTCACTTGACAGCCGCCTGGCTGACTTTACGGTGGTAAACAGCTACGCAGTAAATGTTCAGAACATGAACACCTACCGTGAAGGTTTTGAACTTTTGATAAAGGATCTGACACACTGGAAGAAAGAAAAGTACCGAATTGTTCTTTTGTGTCCGTCAAGAACTCGCGCAAACCGCATTGTCAATCAGCTTATAGAGTATGATCTTTTGGCATATTACAGCGAGGACGAGGATAAAAAGATAAATCCAGGTGAGATCATGGTTACTTATGGAAATCTTCACCGTGGCTTTTTATATCCGATGCTAAAATTTGCTGTTATCACAGAGAGCGATATATTTGGTGTTAAGAAAAAGAAAAAAGAAAAAAAGAGCCACTATCAGGGTCAGCGAATAAGTGATTTTGCGCAGCTAAAGCCTGGTGATTATGTGGTGCATGAAAATTATGGACTGGGGATTTATCGCGGAACAGAGCGACAGATTGTGGATAAGGTAACAAAAGATTATATTAAGATAGAATATGGTGATGGAGGAAAACTGTATTTTCCCGTCACACAGCTTCATATGATCCAAAAGTATGCTGATTCAGAGTCTAAGCAGCCAAAGCTTAACAAATTGAACGGCCAGGAGTGGACAAAAACAAAAAGCCGTGTTCAAAAAGCAGTCAACAACATTGCAAAGGAGCTTGTGGAGCTTTATGCAGTGCGCCAGAGTGGTCACGGCTATCAGTATGGAGCAGACACTGTATGGCAGAAAGAATTTGAAGAGCTTGTACCATTTGATGAGACAGCAGATCAGCTTGCAGCAATTGATGCGACAAAAGCTGATATGGAAAGCACGAAAATCATGGACCGCTTAGTGTGCGGTGATGTAGGCTACGGAAAAACAGAGATTGCCATCAGAGCTGCCTTTAAGGCTGTGCAGGACAGTAAGCAGGTCGTATTTCTTGTGCCGACAACTATTCTTGCTCAACAGCATTACAATACATTTGTTGAGCGAATGAAGGACTATCCAATTCGAATTGAACTTTTATCACGCTTTCGCACGTCAGCGCAGATCAAGGCATCACTTGAGCGCTTAAAAAAGGGTCTTGCCGATATTGTAATAGGAACGCATCGTGTGCTGTCAAAGGATGTTGTATTTAAAGATCTAGGCCTTTTGATTATTGATGAGGAACAGCGCTTTGGTGTCACACACAAGGAAAAGATTAAGCAGCTTAAAAAAGACGTTGACGTGCTGACACTAACGGCAACACCGATTCCGAGAACACTTCATATGAGTATGATAGGCGTGCGCGATATGAGTGTGTTGGAGGAAGCACCGTATGAGAGAAGACCGATTCAGACATATGTAATGGAAATGAATTGGGAGATGGTTCGCGAAGCAATAAACAGAGAGCTTGCCAGAGACGGACAAGTTTATTATGTGTATAATCGTGTCAAGGATATTGATCAGATTACGGCACAGATAGCAAAGCTTGTGCCAGATGCAAATGTTGCCTTTGCACATGGTCAAATGTCAGAGCGTCAGCTAGAACAAATCATGATGGACTTTGTTAACGGTGATATAGACGTGCTTGTTTCCACAACTATTATAGAGACAGGCTTAAACATTCCAAACGTAAATACTATTATCATCCACGATTCTGATCGCTACGGACTTGCACAGCTGTATCAGCTAAGAGGACGTGTAGGCCGTTCAAACCGCACTGCCTATGCTTTTATCATGTATCAGCGAAACAAGATTTTAAAAGAAGAGGCTGAAAAGCGTCTTCAGGCAATTCGTGAGTATACTGATCTTGGTTCAGGTATTAAGATAGCCATGCGTGATCTGGAAATTCGAGGCGCTGGAAATCTGCTTGGCAGTGAGCAGCACGGTCATATGGAAGCAGTTGGCTATGATCTGTACTGCAAGATGTTAAATATGGCTGTCAAAAAAGAAAAGGGTGAGCTTGAGATGGAGGAAACCTTTGAAACAACGGTGGACATTCCAATCAGCGCTTACATTCCAGACAGCTATATACGAAACGAAGAAGACAGGATGGAAATTTACAAGCGTATTGCAGCAGTCGAGACAGAGGAAGAGTCAATGGATATGATCGACGAGCTTATCGACCGTTTTGGAAGTGTTCCAAAACCAGTCACCAACTTGCTTGAGGTGTCAATCCTTCGTGCGGATGCGCATTCTCTCTATATTAAAGAAATCAAGTCCTCGTCAACAGAGATTCGCCTGTTCATGCATCCAAGAGCAAAATTTGACACGATGCGTGTGCCGGATCTGATACAGTCTTACCGAGGTGCACTTCGTCTGCTTGACAAAGACAATCCTTATTTCTTATTGAGGGCAGGAGATGGCGCAGTCAAAGAAAAAACGCTGACATTGAAAACATTGAAAAAACTGTTAAGCGATATAAAAACGTTGATTGTTTCATAAAATCATGCTAAAATGAAAAGCAAAGTTCACGAGGCGCCCGATAAAGAAGATGCACTTCGGAGCGTTGATAGAGAATATAGAAATAGAGTGAGGTAAATTTATGAACCGAATTATGAAGTATGCAGCAGCAGCCCTCGCAGCAGCTACTGCCGTTAGTACATTAGGCGGATGCGAACAGTTAGAGAAAAAGGCACCAGAGGATACAGTTGCTGTTTCATTTGGCGATACAAATATCATGCTGGATGAGGTTACTTATATGATACGTTCCATGGAGTATACCTATGAATCATATTTTGGATCAAACATCTGCGGCAACGATATGGGCGATGGTTCAGGCATGACAGTCGGTGATTACATCAAGCAGATGTCTCTGTCACAGCTTCGCCAGACACTTGTATTAAATGAGTATGCAAAGAAAAATGGCATTGAGTTAAGTGATGATCAAAAAGCAAAGGTAGATGAGGCAATTGAAAAGCTTCAGACAGAATCAGAGGATTATCTGGAAGCAGTCGGCGCAACAGATGAGCTGATTGAAAAGACATATACAGAGAATGCAATTGCCAATCTTGTTTATATGGATCTTGTTGCTGATGTTGATACAACAGTTGGTGATGATGAGTTCCTTCGCAAAAAGATCGCATATGTAAAGCTGACGCCAAGTGAACTGACAGAGACGACAGCAGCCGATGAGGCAACTACAGAAGTGTCAAGTGATGAAGACAGCAGCGAAGAGGCATCTTCTATAGAGAATACAGAAGCAGAATCAGAAAGTGCATCCAAGGATGTAACGACTTCCACAGAAGAAGCAAGCAGTGAAAACGCATCCACTGATGCAGCATCAACTGAGGCAGTATCAACTGAGGAAGCATCAAGCGAGAATGTTTCGGAACTTTCCTCTGAGGCATCCACTGAAGATTCAACTGAGGTAGAAACACTTTCAGAAGAAGAGCAGGAACGTCAGGATGCGATGAACGATGCAGCAGACAAGATCCTTAAGGAATTTGAGGAAGGAAATGATGCAGCAGACTTTATCAGTGATTATCAAAATGACAGTCACTTTACTGCAACAAATTCTGAGATTTCCATTAGTGAGGATGGAACTGCTGTATATAATGCAGCTGCATGGGCACTGGCAACAGACGAATGCACTGTATATAGAAGCGATGACGGCAGCATCTACATCATCCGCTGTCTTGATGATAACGATGAGGAAGCACGTCAGAGTGCCATCGATTCAGAGATCGAAAGCAGAAAGACAGCATTGTTCTCAGAGAAATATGCCGAGATTCAGGACGATTCTTCCAAGTTTAAGGTAGATGAGGATGTGATTGACACAATCCGCTTTACAACTCCGGTTTACGTAGCACCAAGCGAGGAAGAAACATCAGAAAGTGAAACTAGTGGTGAGGAAACCTCAGAAAGTGAAACTGGCGAGGAAGAATCAACAAAAGAAGAAAAATCAAGTGAGTCTGATGAGTCAGAGGAAGCGGTAAGTGAAGCTTCTTCAGAGGAAGAGAGTAAATAATTAAGAGCCACCTAATATCGGGAAAGGCACAATAAAGTGTCATTTTCCCGATTGCAGGTGGCTTTTTTGGCGAAAAACGCGCTCTCTTTCTTAATCGTTATCCCGATTTCACTTGACATCTCGTAATAATTTTGTTATAATGCCCCTCGAAGTGTAATAATTTTGTAATATTTAGTAATAGTTCACTCGTGAATTGTTACTGTGAAACTAGCGAGGGAGTGCAAGCTTACTCGCTCGCAGATAAGAATGTAAAGAGGTTTTATAAAGAAAGGCTTGGTATATATGAAGATCAAAGGAAACAGATTTGTTACATCAATATTAGCAGCGTCTATGCTGTCTGGTACATTTTTTGTTCCGGCATCCGCAGGTGAGCTTGAGGGTGAGAGCGCAATCGCAGGCATGGCTGTTACATTGAATAACTACTACGCAGGAGAGGAAACTCCGGATGAGGCAATCTTAGATTATCTTGTTCCTAAGGCTCAGGCAACATCTGAGGCTGAGAGTGAGACAGAAACCGAAGAGCCAAAAACCGTTATGGCCGCTACTGTTGCTGTCACTTCAGATGCTTCTAATGTAGGACTGGTAAGCGCAGCAGGTTACTTAAACGTGCGTGAACAGCCATCCACAGGCAGTGTAACAGTCGGAAGACTTTTCAGTAACTGCCAGGTTAACATCAAAAGTTCCGTAAACAACAGCGAAGGCAGCTGGTATCGTATCACTTGCGGCGATGTAGAAGGTTATGTAAGCGCAGCCTACGTATTAGTTGGCACAGCAGCAAAGACTGCTGAGGACAATATCCAGAACCGCTATGCAGTTGTTACAGCAGATCAGTTAAATGTTCGCGACAGTGCATCTGACAGCGCAAATGTTGTTGGAACTGTATACAAGGATGAAGAGTACGCAATCATCGAGGATCAGGGTGATTTCGTAAAGATACATATTGCAAATGATGAGGTTGGATATGTTTCAAAGTCCGGCATCACCATTAAGACTCAGTTCGCTCAGGCTCAGAAGGTAGACAATGAATTTGTATCTCAGGAGCTGGAGAACTTCATGATCGATATCAACTACTCCAGAAACGTATACGAGCAGGCAATGGCAGAGGGAACAGGCGAAGGCTACTATCGTGCATATGCAGCTATCGTTTACGCAGCAGAGCTTCTTGGATACTACAGTGAGTTTGCAGCAGATTCTGGATTAGAAGATCTGGCAGCAACATCTAAGCAGGAGCAGGAAAGCGCACTTGCACTTGCAGATGCAGCATATAAGTTAGCATCAGATTCCGGCTACTTTACCCAGGTTGCAGAATCAGTAGCATCAAGCGAGGCAGCGGCAGAATCCTCAGCAGCAGAATCTGTACAGGAAACTCAGACACAGCCATCCACAGATGCATCTTCTGAAGGAAATGTAACAAATGGTACAGGCGAGACTGCAGCACCAAGCAGCTCAGCATCTGATGAAACCATAAGTGTAGAAGTTCCGACTGTAGCATCTGTAACAGGTATTGAGGCTTGCTACCAGGGCGGTACAAAGTATGTGGGTGATGTTGTCTACACCGCAGAATTGTTTGTAAGAGTAAGCTACAGCGATGGAACTGTAAAGGATATTTACGACGGATGGTATTCACCACAGGTAGGTATGACCTTAAAGCAGGAGGGCTACAATGTTGTAACCATGTATTATGGTGATTTTAGCTCCAACCTTGAAGTATATGCAAACCCGGCACCGACTCAGGCAACTCAGCCGGCAGCACCGGAGACACAGCCGGCAGCACCAGCACCAGCCCCGGAGACACAGCCAGCGGCACCAGAGACTCAGCCGGCAGCACCAGAGACACAGCCAGCAGCACCAGCACCAGCCCCGGAGACTCAGCCGGCAGCACCGGCACCAGCTCCAGCTCCAAGCGGTAATGGACAGTCTATCGTAGACTATGCAATGCAGTGGGTAGGACAGTGTAATTATGTATGGGGCGGTACAAACCTGACACCAGGAGGCGGTGTTGACTGTTCTGGATTTACCATGAACGTATACGCAGCATTCGGTATCAGCCTTCCGCACTATTCCGGCGAACAGATCAACTATGGACAGGCTGTATCATACGAGCAGCTGCAGCCAGGTGATCTTATCTGCTTCTCAGGCCATGTAGCAATCTATATCGGCGGCGGCATGATGGTTCATGCAGCAAGTGCAGAGAGAGGTATCGTAGTAGATAATGTATTCTATAACAAGCAGCCGATCGGATATCGTCGTCTTGTATAAATAGTTAAAATTCAAGGCCGTCTGTCAGAGTTGACAGGCGGTCTTATTTTCGTGTATTATAACCGTAAGAAACGAAGACATTAACAGTTAACGTTAACTGGGAAAGAAGGTAATATTGCATGAGACGTGATAAAGTCAATTACTATCTGGATCTGGCAGAGATCGTATCCCAACGAGGGACCTGCCTTAGACGCCGCTACGGTGCTGTTATCGTAAAAAATGATGAGGTGGTATCTACTGGCTATGTCGGTTCCCCGCGAGGACGCAAAAACTGTACTGATTTGGGGTTTTGTATCCGACAGAAACTTCAGATTCCAAGGGGTGAGCGCTATGAATTGTGCAGAAGCGTTCACGCTGAGGCAAATGCCATAATCAGTGCATCAAGAGATCAGATGATCGGAAGCTCTTTATATTTGACAGGAGTAGAAGCAGATACAGGTGAATATGTAAAAAATTCCAACAGCTGCTCCATGTGTAAGCGAATGATCATAAATGCAGGTATCGAGACCGTATATGTGCGTGATGATAAAGATAATTACCGAGTCGTAAAGGTAGCAGACTGGATTGAAAAGGATGAATCACTAGAGGGCACATTCGGGTACTAAGCAAAACATGAAATTTGGCTAATTTCATCTTGATTTTCGACAGGCGGTCATATATAATTAGGGGTGGTGTCCATGCGGCAGATTTGTTCGTGTGCGTTTGACAAAAAGACTGTCATAAGCGTAAAGGCACCATGAAACCTAGGCTGGCGAAGCAAATGGTAAAAGGGCTTCGTCTGTGTGAGAATGTCACAACAACAGGAAGGAAAAGACAAATGATACATCAGCAATACGAAGTAGATGACCATCTTCATGAAGAATGCGGCGTGTTCGGCATTTACGACATGGATGGCAATGACGTAGCGTCGACTATTTATTATGGTCTTTTTGCTCTGCAGCACAGAGGTCAGGAGAGCTGCGGTATCGCGGTAAGCGACACTAGCGGTCCCAAAGGACTAGTACTGAGTCATAAAGGAATGGGTCTGTGCAACGAGGTGTTTACCCCGGAAGACTTAGAGTCAATGAAAGGAAACATCGGTGTAGGCCACACCAGATACTCGACGGCAGGTAGTTCTACGAGAGAGAATGCACAGCCGCTTGTATTAAACTACATCAAAGGAACACTAGGCCTGGCACATAATGGCAACCTGATCAATACGCCGCAGCTGCGTCAGGAGCTTGCAAGAACAGGTGCAATCTTTCAGACGACAATCGATTCTGAGATTATCGCGTACATGATTGCAAGAGCCAGAGTTGAACAGCCGACCGTACAGGCAGCTGTCGCAGAGGCGATGAAAAAAATCAAGGGAGCGTATTCACTTGTTGTCATGAGTCCGAGAAAGCTCATTGGAGCAAGAGATCCATATGGCTTTAGACCGCTGTGTATCGGAAAGCGTGGCAATGCCTACATACTGGCATCAGAAAGCTGCGCACTTGACACTATCGGTGCTGAATTTGTCCGTGACGTAGAGCCGGGCGAGATCGTCACCATCACACAAAAAGGAATTGAATCAAACCGAAGCATGTGTATCCCAAAGGAGCAGCATGCAAGATGTATTTTTGAATATATTTATTTTGCCAGACCAGATGCCTATATTGATGGCGTAAGTGTATATGAGAGCCGTTTGATTGCAGGACGTTCTCTTGCAAAGCATCACCCAGTTGATGCTGATCTTGTTGTAGGTGTTCCGGAGTCTGGTAATGTCGCAGCTATGGGTTATGCGATGGAGAGCGGCATTCCGTATGGCATGGCATTTGTAAAGAATAGCTATGTCGGCAGAACCTTTATCAAGCCAAAGCAAAGCAGTCGCGAGTCAAGTGTTCGCATTAAGCTGAACGTACTTACAGAGGCTGTAAAGGGAAAGCGTGTCATCATGATTGATGACTCAATCGTGCGCGGAACCACAAGTGACCGTATTGTAGGTATGCTTCGTGAGGCAGGTGCAAAGGAAGTTCATGTAAGAATCTCCTCACCGCCGTTCTTGCATCCGTGTTACTTTGGAACTGATATTCCATCTGAGGATCAGCTGATTGCTCACAACAGAAGTGTAGATGAAATCTGTAAGATTATCGGAGCTGATTCCCTCGCATATTTAGACGAGGAATGTCTGTATGAAATGTCAAAGGGACTTGGCATTTGTACTGGATGCTTCAATGGCAAATATCCGCTGGATCCGCCAACAGAGGACATCCGCGGTGACTATCAAAAGTAAAAAGATATAGAAGAAAGGTTGGTTTACTATGGCAACAGATCGTTATACAAGCCCACTTTCCGAGCGCTATGCCAGCAAGGAAATGCAATATATTTTTTCACAGGATAAGAAGTTTACCACATGGAGAAAGCTGTGGATCGCACTTGCAGAGAGCGAGAAGGAGCTGGGATTAAATATTACAGACGAGCAGATCGCTGAGCTTAAAGAGCATCAGAATGATATCAATTATGATGTTGCAAAGGCGAGAGAGAAGGAAGTTCGTCACGATGTTATGTCTCACGTTTATGCATATGGTGTACAATGTCCAAAGGCAAAGGGTATCATCCATCTGGGTGCAACCAGCTGCTATGTAGGTGACAACACTGATATGATCATCATGCGTGAGGGACTGCAGCTTGTAAAGAAGAAGTTAGTCAATGTCATTGCTGAGCTGGCAAAGTTTGCAGACCGCTACAAGGCGCTGCCGACATTGGCATTTACTCATTTCCAGCCGGCACAGCCAACCACAGTCGGAAAGCGTGCAACGCTTTGGATGATGGAGCTTGTGCAGGATTATGAGGATATCTGCTATGTAATCGATTCCTTAAAGCTTCTTGGCTCTAAGGGAACAACAGGTACACAGGCATCCTTCATGGAGCTGTTTGACGGTGATCATGCAAAAATCAGAAAACTGGATCAGATGATTGCAGATAAGATGGGCTTTGCTGGTGTATATCCTGTTTCTGGACAGACCTACTCCCGTAAGGTAGACAGCCGTGTATTAAATGTACTGGCTGGTATTGCAATGAGTGCACATAAGTTTACAAACGATGTGCGTCTTCTGCAGCACTTAAAGGAGGTAGAGGAACCATTTGAGAAGCATCAGATCGGTTCTTCTGCAATGGCATATAAGAGAAATCCAATGAGAAGTGAGCGTATTGCTTCTTTGGCAGACTATGTGATCTCAGATGCTATGAATCCGATGCTTGTCGCTTCAACTCAGTGGTTTGAGCGTACACTTGACGATTCTGCAAACAAGAGAATCAGTATTCCAGAGGGCTTTTTGGCAGTTGACGGTATTCTGGATCTTTATCTGAATATCGTAGACGGAATGGTTGTTTATGAGAAGGTAATTCACAAGCATCTGATGGCAGAGCTTCCATTTATGGCAACAGAGAATATCATGATGGATGCAGTAAAGGAAGGCGGAGACCGTCAGGAGCTGCATGAGAAGATACGCCAGCTGTCCATGGAGGCTGGACGTAATGTCAAGGTAAACGGTCTTGACAACAACCTGCTTGATTTGATTGCAGCAGATGATACATTCCACCTGACAAAAGAGCAGCTGCAGCAGTGCATGAATCCAGAGCGTTACACAGGACGTTCTAAGGAGCAGGTAGAGGATTTCCTCGCAGAAGTAATAAATCCAATCCTTGCGCAGAACAAGGAAGACCTTGGTATGACAGCAGAGATTAACGTATAAGAAAGGTAAGGTAACTGATATGGCAAGAGCAATTGTAGGCGCCAATTGGGGCGACGAGGGCAAAGGTAAAATTACTGATATGTTAGCACAGGAGTCTGACATTGTAATCCGTTTCCAGGGCGGAAGCAACGCTGGACATACAATTATCAACAATTATGGAAGATTTGCAATGCACCTTCTTCCATCCGGCGTGTTCTCACAGCACACTGTAAATATCATTGGAAATGGTGTTGCACTGAACATTCCGTATTTTATAAAGGAGTTAAACAGCTTAACTGAGCAGGGCGTTCCGAAGCCAAACATTATGGTTTCTGATCGTGCACAGATCCTGATGCCATATCATGTAGCACTGGATACTTACGAGGAAGAGCGTCTGGCAGGAAAGTCCTTTGGTTCCACACGTTCAGGTATCGCTCCGTTCTACTCTGATAAGTATGCAAAGATTGGCTTCCAGGTAAGCGAGCTGTTCGGAGATATGGACGAGTTAAAGGAAAAGTGCGAGCGCATCTGCACCTTAAAGAATGTTATGCTTGTTCATCTGTACCACAAGGATCCATTAAATGCAGATGAGATTTTCAATACACTTATGGAATACAAGGAGATGATCGCTCCTTACGTAGCAGATACAGGACTTTACCTGCATCAGGCAATCAAGGAAGGAAAGAAGATTCTGTTAGAGGGACAGCTTGGTACCTTAAAGGATCCAGATCATGGTATCTACCCGATGGTAACTTCTTCCTCTCCATTAGCAGCATACGGTGCAATCGGCGCAGGTATCCCGCCATATGAGATCAATGAGATCACAACAGTTGCAAAGGCATATTCTAGTGCAGTAGGCGCAGGTGCATTTGTCAGCGAGATCTTCGGTGAGGAGGCTGATGAGCTTCGTAAGCGCGGTGGTGATAAGGGTGAGTTTGGTGCTACAACAGGCCGTCCGAGACGTGTTGGCTGGTTTGATGCAGTTGCAACAAGATATGGCTGCCGTATGCAGGGAGCAACAAACGTTGCACTGACCGTACTTGACCCGTTAGGCTACTTAAAGGAGATTCCAATGTGCGTAGGCTATGAGATCGACGGCGTTGTAACAAAGGATTTCCCAACCACTCAGAAGCTTGAGAAGGCAAAGCCGGTATACAAGGTACTGCCAGGCTGGAACTGCGATATCCGCGGAATCCGCAATTACGAGGATCTGCCAGAGGCTTGCCGCAACTATATCGACACCATCGAGCAGGAGATTCAGGTTCCGATCACACTCGTATCAAACGGACCGGGAAGAGAAGAGATCATCCACAGAGAGTCAAAGTTACAGTAATATTTACAAATAAAAAGAGCAGGCAGGGAATCCCCTGTCTGTTCTTTTTTGAGACGAAAAATATAGTAGACTTTCTAATGTTTATGTGTTAAAATGAAGCCGTGAAAAGTGCCACAAACCGCCTAAAACAGCGGAAAATGACACTTTTATAAAATTAAGTTCTGGGTAAAACAGCTTTGGAAAGTCAGACAGGAAATTCTCAGATCAGACAAGGAGCTAAAGAATAAATGGCAGGAACATTACAAATCAAACACGGGGCAAAGATGCGTGTGGCATATGACGCACCAGTCGGTCAGGAACCAAAATTTAATATGGTATGCACATTTAATAAGGCGATTGACGAGTCAGCGTTTCTTGTATCAGTTCCAATGGTTGGAGGAAAGGCGCTGATTCCAGAAGATACTCAGAAGATGCTGTTCCAATATGGAGATGGCGATAATGCACAGATCATTGCAGGCTATGTAGATGATACGGTAAAAGAGGGTATACGCCGTTATTGGAAGGTTCGCCGTGTCACAGAGCAGCGACAGTTAATCAAACGTATTGATGTCCGTATGAAGATTGAACTTCCAGTTCAATTCATGCAGGATACATGGGCACTCAACTCAGACGGTGAAATAGATAAGGAGCAGGGACAGACAATGGATATCTCCAACAATGGTCTTGCTGTTTACATGAACCATTGGTTTGATGTTGGAGAAAGCTGTATCTTCACGCTGCCACGAATAGGAACGGTATCATCCGGACAGAAATCACATGATGTAGTCGGAGTTGTCTGCTGGATGCGTGAACTGCCAAAAGGCGGTGCTTTTCGTTTTGTAGCAGGTATTCAGTTGCGCTTTGCAGACCTTGAAGAGCGCAAACAGATGCAGGAATATGTGGCTTATGTAAAGAAAAGGTATAAGCTGTAAATGTCATGAAACTAAGAAAAAATAAAAAACAAAAGACGGATCAAATTATACGTATCGAAGAGCTTGAAGCTTTGATGCAAAAATATGGTGACGATTTAAAGCCAGAAGATATGGAAGATATCGTCAGCATGTATATGCCTCATAGAAAGCGCCGAAAACTTGGAGCTGCCCTGCTTCGTCTTGACAAGCTGCAGTTACTTCTATTAACGTTAATGCTAGTTGTCTGCATCCTCTTTGTTACTGCATTTATGCAGGAGAAGATGGGCAACTTCACTATTAACCTGAACCGACTGGAGCTGTACAGAAAGGGTGTCAGTATAGCAGATAATGGAGACTTCAAGGGTGCGACAGCACGACTTACTGCAAGCACAGTAAAAGATGCGACAAACATCTCAATTGACGATATTCCTGAAGATGTGGATGACATAGAGGGCGGTCATAATGGAAAAAACTATATGGCGTACACCTATTATCTTAGAAATGCAGGAAAGGAAGATTTAGGCTATGTTGCATCCATTACACTTGACTCATGCTCAAAAGGTGCAGAAGAAGCAGTCCGAGTAGCAGTCTGGAGAAATGGAGAACGCACTGTTTATGCAGAACCGTCTGCAAATGGAGAGCCAGAAGAAGGATGCGTAAATTTTGAGTCCGACACGATTGTGTGCAGCTATGAAGAATCAAATTTCCTTGTCGGAAACGTAGATAAATACACAATTGTAATATGGATGGAAGGCGATGATCCAGAATGCGTAGACCGCATTATCGGAGGAAGCGTCGAGCTTAGCATGAATATAGACTCAGACTACGACGATCAGTCAAGTCTGTTATGGAAATTTGTTACCGATATTAAAGATACACTGTTTGACGACAAGCCAATTGATGCCGCCGGAAACGAAGCACCAAACGACAGTTATTACAGTGACAGGGTAATCACCTGGGAAAATAGAAGAAATCAGTAAGATATAAGCGGTGCCACAACCACCGATTATATATAAGGGGGAGATTCCACAAGGGAATTTTCCAACGGCTGAATAATAAAAAAGATCGAATAAAAGATAGATTTGTATTGAGATCATATCCTCACCGAAAACGGCAGAGGAGATAACTCAATTAACCGGGCCCGGTGAGAGCCTGATCTGAATACAAAAGCCTTGTCCGATAAAAAGAAATATACAATTCAGCCGTAAAGGATTGGAGGAAATTATAATGAAGAAAGAAAATTTAGGAAGCGTAAAAGCTCTTAAAAAACAGCTTGGCGCAGCGGTTGCCATGGTATGCGTTGCCGCTGTAGCGCTGGGATCAAGTACGTATGCTTGGTTTGTAACGAATAACAAAGTTGATGCTACGACCACAAATATTTCTGCACAGTCAAATGCAGCATTTATGACTATTACGAATGGTGCTACAGGTGCAAGCAATGTAGACACGACAAGTGCAACAACAACATTAGGAAAAGATACAGATCTTTATCCTGCGACATTTGGCGAAGAAACAAATTCTGAAAAAGGCAAGTTCATGACAGGATATGGAACCGATCTTGACAATGGAACTTTGGATGGAACTCTTAAACTTGTTGGAACTGAAGGTACTCCAGATGAAGCAAATACAGCAAAATATGCTCTGAAAGAGCAGTTTAATATCAGCTCCAAAGGTCAGAATCTGAGTGATTTAAAAGTAGAAAACATTGAAACAGCAACAGACGCTGCTACCGATCAGCTTTTAAAAACAGCACTTCGTGTTTTAGTTACTAATTCTGATGCAAGTAAATGGGTTGTATATGGTCTGGATGCCGCAGGAACAAAGTATGAAATCAAGCTTTCTTCTGATACATCCAATGAAAATGTAGCCCTTGGAGATGTAACAGCTGGAGCAGATACATTGGTTAATGTTTATCTGTATTATGAAGGAAAAGACACAAATGTCAAAACAATAAACCTTCAGAATGGAAAGCTTGATGCTTCACAGAGCGTAAAAATCAACTTTACAGCAACTGCTGACAATCAGTAATAAATCTAGTTTGAAGCATATCCCCTCTTTGGTTGTGGCAGAGAGTGGGTTGTTTAGCTAGAGAATACTGTGAGGAAGGAGATGGCCTTGTGGCGGTAAAACAATTAAAGAAACAGTTGATTGCTTCCATACTTTCAGTTGCCGTAGCATTCGTTGCACTGGCTTCATCGACTTATGCATGGTATGTCAGCAATAACACCGTAGATGCCACTACATCTACGATTGCAGCAAAAACCGATAACTTCGTATTACAAGTTGCCAAATTGACAGAAGGTGCACAACATGGTACAAACCAATCTCTTGTAGCTTCTTCAATAGGGCATAAAATCAGTCCTTCTTCGACCAATGATTTAAAAGACTGGTATGCTTCTCTGACATGGGGGCAGGATGGATTGGTTCACTCCTATATGCAGGCAGATGTAAATGAAACAGGTGAATACACACGGGATAAAACCGGAACATATACCATTGCCCCGGCACGTTATGCTTTTATCAAAAGCGAATATGTTATTTATACTGTTACTCAGACAGGTATCTGTGATGTTTATCTTGCCGCTGATGACGGAGTACCTGCTGTTCAGGTTACTGCGACAGGAACAGCTACATCCGATATTATTCCGAAATCTCTCAGAGTCGGTATTACCATGCAGGATTTGGATGGAACCACTCCAAGCGGAGATGAAGAATTAGTATTGGTGTATGCACCATATGATGAAACCGGAAAAGGAAACGATGGCACAGGAATTGACGGTTGGACTTATGTAGCGGACACCGCAAATGTGGCTCCTGTTACTTATGCTCATGTTTATGGTGAAAATTATATCTGGACAGATTCTTCAAATGCACAACATAATTATGCAGCACAGAAAAATGGTTCTGTGTACACAGCACCTACATCAAATGCAACAACACTTGCATCAGATGTAGATTATGATGGAAAAATCATGCGAGTATATATCTGGATGGAAGGTACTGATGAGCAGTGTGTTAATAATTCCAGTGAAGAAGACCCATCAACCTATCAGGTTACAGTATCGCTTGCAGGAGTAGCAAAATAATACGATTTTCAGAAGGTCATGGTTTCCAAGCCATGGCTTTTCTTTTACCCCAATATCCCCATATTGTCTACTATCCCCAATCTCCTCCTTGCATTTTCGGTACATCTGATGAATTGCTATTTCTCCGACTTCTGGTATAGTCATGTAACTGAAAAGAGAACTTCATACAACCACGGTGACAGGAACGGTGGCCATTTAATTGGATACGGTGGCTTAATTAGTGTCCCGGTGGCTCAATAGGCATTTGTGTCCACAAAACGAGAAGATTAGAGAAAGAGCCGGTGCCTATCCCAGTGAAATTCATGCAGTTTGGTTTGTTTTTGAATTTTGAGTAAAAAATATAGGAAGGCTTCTTGCTATGCAGTGGGCTTTGTGGTAACATGAAAATATAATATGTTAGAGGCTTCTGTAATGAAAGGCGGTGACGAGGTGGCTGAAAAAGATATAGCAGAAAAAACGCTGGAAGGCTATAATGATGTGTTTGCTGACATAGCAAACGTGCTGCTTTTCAACGGAAGAAGACTGATAAATCCAGATGACTTGGAAGATCGGACACCGAATTCTTCTTATAAAGTGGATGGGAAAATTCATGGTCAGGAACGAGATGTTGCAAAGGCGTGGAGAAACGGAACAATCCGTCTGGCATGCATTGGAACAGAAAACCAGACAAGAGTGGATAAACTGATGCCTTTGAGAATTATCGGATATGATGGCGCAGAGTATCGTTCACAGTATGATTCAAAGGAACCGAAGTATCCGGTTGTCACGTTTGTTCTGTATTTTGGAACGAATCCCAAGTGGAATGATGAAATTTCGCTGAGAGATTGTCTGGAGATTCCAGAAGAGCTGAAAGAATATGTAAACGATTATAAGGTGAAGATATTTTCGGTTGCGTATCTTCCGAAAGAGAAGGTAGAGCAGTTTACGAGTGACTTCCGTATTGTTGCAGATTATTTTGTTCAACAGAGATTGACGAATGATTACGTGCCAAATCCGCAGACAATCGATCATGTTAAGGAAACATTGGAACTTCTAAGTGTAATGGGTGATGACCACAGATTTATTGATGCGTATAATGAAAATAAAGAAAAGAGCGCGGAAGGAGGTATCCACACTATGAGCGATGCATTAAATACGATTATTGGAAGAGAGACAGAGAAAGCTAAAATTCTTACTCTTATTGATTTGGTTGAAGATGGATCTCTTAGTATTGAAAAGGCAGCTGAGAAAGCTGGAATGACAGTAAAACAGCTAAAAGAACTGATGGATAAAGCTCCATTGCAAACAGTCTGAGAGTTTGAATGAAAGGACTCCCCGCACCTCTCAACGATGTGTCCCAGGGGAGACATTTTTTATACGCAACCACGGTGACAGGAACGGTGGCCATTTAATTGGGTACGGTGGTTTAATTAGTGTCCTGGTGGTTCAATAGGCATCTGTGTCCACAAAACGAGAAAATTTTACAAAATATGAAGACGAAGTAACAGTGAGAGGGAGCCTAAGATGGTATTGACACTGCTGAGACTGTGTGGTATGCTTATAACAAAAAGGAATCAATATGATACATACTGATATATAAACGAAAGGTACATAGGATGCGTCCTTACTATTTTGAAATCATAGATAGAAGGAAGAAAATATTACAAAAAATAATTTTTGAGAAGGAGCAGCCTATGCCAAGAAAAGCGAGAAAAAAGAGTAGCTTATGCATTAATCATGTCATTTTGCGCGGAGTTAATCAGCAAATAATTTTTGAAGATGAGTATGATTATCAGCAGTTTATTGATATTTTGAGGTATTATAAGGATGAAGAAAAGTGCAGTTTTAAGTTATATTCGTATTGCTTAATGGATAATCACGTTCATTTGCTGCTAGAGCACACAACCGTTAGCTTAGATGAGATTATGAAACGGATTGAGATCAAATTTGTTAAGTGGTACAACAAAAGATATCGACGCATAGGCCATTTATTTCAAGAAAGGTATAAGAGCGAGCCAGTAGAAGACATAGAATATTTGAAAATAGTATTTCGGTACATTCACCAGAATCCTTTGCATGCAGGAATAGAAAAGGTACCTGGAGCCTATCCGTGGAGCAGTTATCATGATTATGCTAATCAGGATAATTCGTTTATAGATATTGAAAGAATTTTTGACCTTTTTCAAAACTATGAGGAGTGTATGACCTATTTGCATACGTTATCTGATAAAATGTGCATGGAACTTCAATCTTTTGGTATATATGGAATATCCGATGAAGATGCAATGGAAATCATTCAGAAGAAAACTGACTGTAAATCACCAGCGGATTTTCAACGTCTGGGACTCCTTAAAAGAAATCAGTACTTAAAAGAATTAAAGGATTCTGGTATTTCAGTTCGCCAATTGAGTAGGCTTACAGGAATTTCTAGAGGTGCAATAAACGCAGCGATTAATCAAAGTTAAGGAACGAAGAGAGGAAAAAAGCCACCAGGGACAATAAAAAGGCCAACGTCCCTGTCCCTGTGGCAACCCCGTGTTTTCTTAACACAAATTTTATAGACATGGTGTTATAATTGCGACTATAGTAAACAAAAGGACTACGAAGGGAGAATATAAATCATGAAATTCAGAACACAGAAAATCACAGCACTTATGGCATCTGCAATAGTAGGAGTATCTACACTTGGAAGCGTATCCGTAATGGCAGCAGAAAGTACAGAAGCAATGGCAGACCAGGCAGGAATGGTGGTTGATAGAGATGCAATTGCTGCAGATGGAGATGCAATCCCGTCTGATTTTATACAGGGTACTTTTAAACCGTCCGAGACAACTGTGCAGGCACAGGATTCTTATGAGTATCCATTCATTGGACTTAACATGAAACTTCCGGAGGAACTGCTTAAACAGATAAAAGCGCAGACCATTGCGATGATCACAAATGAAATATGGAATGACAATGCAGATGCAATTAAATATGCATATATAAGCTGGAGCGAAATGACCGAGGAGCAGAAAGAGGCAGAGGTTGACAAGATGGGAACAGCATATGATGACTGGTACAATAGTCTTGCAAAAATTGGAGCGATTGGAATCTATGACGAAGATTCTGAGAAAGAACTGGATAAGATCACAGGCTGCACAGAGCACAAAGAAATCGGAAGCAGCAGTGATGGAAAGTATAAATATTATCTGAGCACTAATAAAGATGCAGATAAATCCCTGAAAAAAGAAGTGGAAGAAATTGATGTGACACTCACAGAGATGACACCATTCCAGCATCATTTTGCATTTGACCAGCCACAGGAGACAAGCAATGAAGGTGATTCTACAACTGTAGGCAAGTTTAAGACAAAAGGCGTTGATGGAAAAGATTATACAGAAAAAGTATTCAGCGATTATGATCTTACACTTGTGAATGTTTTTACTACCTGGTGTTCTCCATGTGTAAATGAGATTCCGGAGCTGGAAAAACTCTATGAAGAGATGAAGGAAAAAGGTGTTGGAGTTGTCGGTGTCGTTCTTGATACAGTGGGTGATGATGCCAAACAGAATGAGGATACAGTGAAAAAAGCCGGTGTCCTTAAGGAGAAGACAAAAGCATCCTATCCGTTCCTGGTCCCGGATTCAACAATGATGAATGGACGTTTAAATGGTGTCTCTGCTTTCCCGGAAACATTCTTTGTTGACAAAGAAGGAAATATTGTAGGAGAAACCTATTCAGGAAGCCATACACTGGACGGATGGAAAGAAATCGTAGAAAAAGAACTCAAGAACATTTCTAAATAATACAACCACGGTGACAGGAACGGTGGCCATTTAATTGGGTGGTGGCTTAATTTGTGTCCCGGTGGTTTAATAAGTATTGAGAAAGAGCCAGTGCCACTGTCGCGATGGAAACTTCTTGATATGCGTGTTGATGTATGTTAATTTGAAAAACCCCGCCCGACTATGTCGGACGAGGTTTTCTGTGGAAAAATGGATAAAGGCCAATGTCCCTGTCCCAGTAGTTACAGTTTTGCAGCTTCACGTAAAACCTTCTGGCTGGCAAGCGGGATGCGGCCAAGTCCGTCTGGTCCAACGTTAAGCAGGTAGTTGATACCCATACCGTTTAACTTCTTGCGGTTTGCAGCAATGATTTCTGGGCTCTTCCAGTTCTGATCGTGAGCAGAGAAGCCCCATGTGCGGTTGATGGTAGCAGCAGTTTCATACAGTCCGTATGGAGATGGCTTGAAGCCGTCAATTCCGTTCATCAAAGCTGGGTCAAACTCAGTGTTCTCAGGCATAGAATCTGGAATCTCGTTATCGCCAAGTGATACATAATCGTAAGCACCGTTTCCAAGACGGGAGTTGATAAGGCAGTCAGGCTGATACTTCTTGATAGCATCGAACAGTGCGCGGCTTTGATGCTCTTTTAAGGTCATTGGCATATCAAACCAGATCAGGCAAAGCTCACCGTAGTTACGAAGAATCTCTTCAACCTGCGGATAAATCTTCTCGTTAAAGCAGCGGTCAAAGTTTTTGTTTGCAGCATCCGGGAAGTCCCAGCTATTGTCCCATGTAACACCCTGGCTTGGAATGTGGTTTGACAGATAGCCGCCGCCGTCCGGATGATGCCAGTCAAGATCCTGAGAATAGTAAAGACCCATCTTTAAGCCATGCTTGTAGCAAGCTTCTGCAATCTCGCCGATAACATCACGTCCAAATGGAGTTGCGTCAACAACATTGTATTTGTCAACCTTTGAGTGGAACATAGCAAAACCATCATGGTGCTTGCTGGTGACAACAAAATATTTCATGCCGCAGTCCTTTGCAAGCTTAACCCATTCCTCAGCGTCGAAAAATACTGGATTAAATGCTTTTGCCAGTTTTCCATACTCTGCATTCGGGATTGCCAGATTTGCCTGAATCCATTCAGCGTAAACACCGCTGTAGCGATCCTTATACTCGCCTGCAAGAAGTGAGTACAGACCCCAGTGAACCATCATTCCATATTGTGCTTCCTTGAACCATTTTCTCATGTCCATAATTATTCCCTCCAAAAAATAAAGTGTAAAAATAAATAAACGCCAGCACTAATTATTAAGCATTACCTGATAAATGCAGGGCAGTCCTTCACGGTCAGATACAAAAATAATACTCTTGTTGTCCTCGGAAAAGCACGGATGTGGATGTGAATCCTGCGGATTTCCATGCTTAGCCAGCCAAGATGTGCCATGATAACAAAGCTTCTTTTCCGTGCGTTTTTTGACATCAATCAGATAGATAAAATCATTGCTTATGGTATTGGCTTTTTCTTTCAGCATTTCCTCTGTCAAAAGATGAATTGGAACATCGCTTCCTTGAGAGTCACCGATCATGTACTCATTTTTCTTATCACAGATAAAATGTGCAAACGGAGAACATGGCATTAGAATTTCTTCTTTTAATGTTTCGGGATCCATAAGGCGGATGTTTTCAATCTTGTCGCCAGTTGTTTCACGGTAAACGTAAGCAAATTTAGAACCATCAGGAAGCCAAAATTCATGTGTCAAAATCAGATCAGATGGTTGCTTGCGGCAGCAGCGATAACGGCTGCCATCGCTTTGTATCAGCCATAGTCTGGCATCAATCAGATCATAAGGTCCTTCATGACAAAATAAAATCGTATCCGGGTCATTTGGACGAATCTGTGTATGACCAAACCAACAGTGATCCTCAAGTACTACGTGGCTCTTTCCTGTTTTTACATCAATGTAGACAATGCGGCATAGTGGCTTAGCCTCGCAAGTAAGCGCAAAAAAGTTCCATCCGGCGCTTCCATCACGCGGCGGCAGTGTATCCTGTTTTGTCTCTACGATTGACATAAAACGATTGTCATTGCTCATGCCAGGTGCAGAACCGCTCCAGCCTTCTGGTGTTTCGTAAAAGCAGTGCGTTTCAAGCGTCTGTGCATCCATCGCGTAAAAGCGGTTGTTTTGCTGATAAAAGATGGTTTTGTCGTCATGTGAAAACATGGCGCTGTCCTGACCGACACCATCTCCCTCTGTTATCTGGCGAATCTCACCGTTATGGAGATTGAGTGTATAAAGCTGACGGCCCTCGTCACGCTTCTGGCAGATTAAAAGGTATTGTCCGTCAGATGTAGTCATACGGTTATAAAAATACATGTGGTGACTAAGTATAGACGGATCCGTCAGGCGTTTTACAACAGTGCCAGTGTATGGATCTGTGTATTCTGAAAATGTGCTGTGAAAAATTTGTCCCTTACTCATAAGAATACGTAAAAACCTCCTGCATTTGTGCTGTTAATTATAATTTTACCAGAAATATATACAAAAGCAAGCATATAAGATAAAAAATATGGAAGTATGTGATTGCTTTTGCTATAATAAAAAGCGGATAACTATTCAGAAATATCAAAACAGTAACACCATTAAAACACGAGAGGGCAAAAATATGGAGACGATGCAGGGAAAGAAAAACATTGTACTGATTGGAATGCCGGGAGCAGGAAAGAGCACGGTTGGGGTTGTGCTGGCAAAGAGACTTGGCTATCGCTTTCTGGATTCAGATCTTGTTATTCAGGAGCAGACAAAAAAGCTGCTTCATGAACTGATTACCGAGCATGGAGTAGATGGCTTTCTGAAAATTGAGGAAGATATCAATGCAGGGTTAGACTGTGAACAGGCAGTGATTGCAACTGGAGGAAGTGTAATCTATGGTGAAAAGGCAATGGAGCATCTGCGCAAGATCGGCTGTGTTGTCTACTTAAAGCTTTCTTATAAAGAAATTGAGGATCGTCTTGGCGATCTGACGGCGCGTGGTGTTGCATTGAAAAATGGACAGACACTCAAAGATCTGTACAATGAGCGCTGTCCATTATATGAAAAGTATGCACATATCGTGCAGGAATGTGATCACAAGCGGGTTAGAGAAATCGTTCAGGAGCTTGCGTCACAAGCAAATGCGTAATTAACACTCGCATCCAATCAAAATACCGCCTTTTTCAGCATAGTAGCTGCAAAGTCCGCGGCAGTGTCTAAACTGGACATCTGCCTGCGGATATTTTTTATAGATTTCTGCCTGAATGCTTTCGGCAAGCGCTGCATTTTCGATATGGCTGATGCGTACCTTGCCGCCATGATAACCGGCATTTTCAAACTGTTCCATGATAGAAGCAACAAGCTTTTTGGAACTGCGGCATTTGCCAATCGGATGAATGCGTCCTTCTTCGCTTGCTGTGCTAAGAATCGAAATGCCTAAGATGCCGATGGCAGAAGCAACTGCTTTATTAATGCGGCCGTTGGCTGCTAGATTATGAAGAGACTTTAATGCAAAGAACAGACGCGTTGTGTGAATATATTCATCAGCAATACGAATTACTTCATCATATGATGTATCGGAAGCGACAAGTTCCTCAAGCTTTTCAATAAAGAGCCATAGCTCAGGTCCGGTAGTCAGTGTGTCAAATATATGAATTTTTACTTCAGGATGCTGCTGCTCATAGATGGACTTTGCGGATAATGCAGAGTTGAGCGTTCCGGAAAGTGCGCTGGTCATCACTGCAACGTAAATAACATCGGCACCCTCAAAGCAGCTTAACCAACTTTCAATACTAGGACATGCCGTGTATGAGCGTCCTTTGTGTGTGGAAAGATAATCAAGCATCTCACGTGTATTTAGATTGGCGTCATCAAGAAATGAACGCTCATCTGTGGAGATAGTCAAAGGTGCTGTGCGAAACTGACCATCTGCGCTGTCAAAAAGTTCGCAGGAAGAGTCGGAAATAATTCTGGTAATCATATATCATAACCTCCATTGTTTTTGGAAAAAGTATTATCTGGTTTTGAAAACTACATAATCTAGTAATAGTATAACAGATAATTATAAAAAAACAACTGGTAAATGACAAGAAAAAAGAAGATCACCCGTTTTTGGATGATCTTCTTTTTTTTATTTATCCATGATCTCGGAAATAGCGTCTAAGATCTTTCCGTGACATCCACCGCATCCAGTAGAGCAGTGGGTGATTTTTTGTACTTCATCAAACGTCTTTTCTACATCGCTGAAAGTAGGACAATTGTGCAGCGCTTCTGCGACATCAAAGTACGTTACATTTTTACAATTGCAAATGGTATAATTTTCCATGTCATTACCTCTTTTTGAAGTGACAATGATTAACGTTACTCACCAAAATATCTCTTTAACAGACCTGCAAATGCCTTGCCGTGACGAGCCTCATCGCGAGCCATCTCATGAACAGTGTCATGGATTGCATCAAGGTTAGCAGCCTTAGCACGCTTTGCAAGATCCATCTTACCAGCAGTAGCACCGTTTTCAGCCTCTACACGCATCTGAAGATTCTTCTTTGTGGAATCAGTAACAACCTCGCCTAAAAGCTCAGCAAACTTAGCTGCATGCTCAGCCTCTTCGTAAGCTGCCTTCTCCCAGTATAAGCCGATTTCCGGATAGCCTTCTCTGTGAGCAACACGAGCCATAGCCAGATACATACCAACCTCAGAGCACTCACCCTGGAAGTTAGCTCTTAAATCAGCCAGAATATCTTCGCTGACACCCTTAGCAACACCTACAACGTGCTCAGCAGCCCAAGTTAAGGTCTCTTCCTGCTTTGAGAACTTGGAAGCCGGTGCCTTACATACTGGACAGAACTCCGGAGCAGAATCTCCTTCATAAACATAACCACATACCTGACAGACAAATTTAGCCATAATAGTAATCTCCTTTTCTGATAAAAATATTTATTGTTAATGTTAGCGGAAAAACCGCTTATTATTGTTTGTTACCATATCAATCAGGAACCGTGATAGGGGTCGGTGCCCTGATTGATAATAGTAATTGTTACTGATATGATAGTAGCATAAACCCACAAAGCTGTCAAGAGTTTTTTCAAAAATATAATAAAAAAAACTATTTTGTATCCTCTGAACATCTTTTGCATACCCCTTTAAATAGCAGGGCATGACTTTCTACGATGCCATCAATATGTGCCTGAGCGAGCTGATTTAAAGAATCAAGTGCTGTCATTGGGACATCCTGCAGGCAGCCGCATTTGAGGCATAAAAAGTGATAATGAGGAACGACATTTGGGTCAAAACGGTCAGATCCGTTATCCATCGGAATCCGCATCAGCTGACCATTTTCCTCAAGAACGCCTAGATTGCGATAGACAGTTCCAAGACTGATATTAGGGTGTGTCTGGCGGAGTGCCTGATAAACAGATTCAGCGCTTGGATGATCTGTGCGCCCTGTGAGATACTGAACAATTGCTTCACGCTGGCGGCTGTATTTTATCATAATTAAAATTCCCTTCTATATAATAATAATTACTACTTTTGTTTTCATTATACAAAACTAAACGTAAGATGTCAACCACTTTCGGGGACTCTAGAATCTAATGAGTACAGTTCACGGATCATCCAATGTTTATGGCAAAGCCCGAAGGCGAATGGCTTTCACGAGGCGGACATTTGTGTGGAAAAAAATATATGAATATGCTATGATATTTGATACCAGATTGCTGCGTGCTTTGCACTCCCGCAATCTTCAAAAACATGAGTAAGAAAAGCAGAGGTGCGCGAATGAGACTGACAGGAATACATATTAAAAGCTTTCGTGCAATCCGGGATGTCACAATTGATTCAGTGGAAAATGCCCTGATTCTTGTTGGACAAAACAATACCGGAAAATCCACGATAATAGATGCACTGCGTGTGGCACTTGGAGATATTGCGATAACAAAAAAGGATTTCAACTGGGATGGTGGCAATATTGAGATTGCGCTTACACTTGAATTGACAAAGGATGATTTGAAGCGTCTTTGCCGAAGAGGAATAATTAGCCGTTACAGAAAATTTGATTCTTGGTTTGAGGATTTTCAAAAGAAGCTGCCATCGTTTGTATCAATGTTTGAAACTGACGGTGAATCAATAAATGAGCGTGGTGAGCTGTCTTTTTGCTTTATCGCAAATAAGGATGGCAGAAAGCGCTATTTTGACGGCTTTAAAAAGAACAATCCTTATATTGAAAAGCTGCTTCCACGTATCTATAGTGTCAGTCCTGAGCGTGATATTGAGCGGCTGCAAAGTGATCTTTTGCTTCTTCGTGAGGACGCGCTGATTTCTAAAATGCGAAGTGGTTGTTGTCTGTTTGAGGAGGCAAAGACATGTGACCATTGCTTTTCATGCATCGGCTATATTAATCAGAAAAAACCAATTGAGCTTGATGCATTCGAGGCATCTAAGCTTTTAGACTACAAGCTGTACCAGCTAAACCTTGAAGAGTTTTCAAAGAGTGTAAATGAAAACTTTAAGAAAAACGGCGGCCAGGATGAGATTGTTTACTCCATGAATAGAAATGTTGAACAGATGCTTCAGGTTACAACAGAAATCTGCAGTAAGACACAAAGACAGACACATACGCTTAGTGAGATGGGAGAGGGAATGCGAAGCATCTATCTTTTGTCTCTTCTTGAAACATATACAGAGATGCAGGAACAGCTTTCAAGTATACTGATGATTGAGGAACCAGAGCTTTTTCTTCACCCAACACTGCAGCGTGTGGCTGGTGAGATTTTGTATCGTTTGTCACGAAAAAATCAGGTTGTGTTTACAACTCATTCACCTAATCTTCTTGCAAACTTTAACAGCCGCGAAATTCGACAGGTAGTACTTGATAAGCAAGGCCGTTCCATTGTGCGCGACAATACGGATATCAGTGTAATATTAGATGATTTGGGATATACGGCAACCGATCTGATGAATGTAAACTTTGTATTTATCGTGGAAGGAAAACAGGATAAAAACCGATTGCCTATTCTGCTTAAAAGATATTATTCTGAAATCTATGATAAAGACGGCAATCTGTCGCGCATCGCAATTATTACAACAAACAGCTGTACAAACATCAAAACGTATGCAAATCTAAAATATATGAACCAGGTCTATTTGAAAGATCAGTTTCTGATGATACGAGACGGTGACGGAAAAGACAGGCGAAAGCTGATAAGCCAGCTGTGTAATTATTACGAGGAGGCAGGAAAGCGCGACGTAGACCATCTGCCTAAGGTGCGTCCTCAAAATGTGCTTGTTCTGAAATATTATTCATTTGAAAATTATTTCTTTAACCCCAAAATCATGGCGCAGCTAGGTGTTGTCGAGTCAGAAAATGCATTTTATCAGACCTTCTATGAAAAATGGCAGGAATATTTATCGAGACTTTCAAGCGGACAAAAGCTTATAAGTGTAATAGGTCACGATCTGACAGGACCAGAGGATGTAAAAGCACATATGGAAGAAATACGCATTTATATGCGCGGCCACAACATGTTTGACTGCTTCTATGGTCGTTTTAAAAAAGAAGAAAATGAACTTTTAAGCCGTTATGTAGCGCTGGCACCGCGAGAGGAATTTGCCGATATCCTCGATGCAATAGACCGTTTTGTATATTTTGAGAGTCGAAAGGTATGAAAGCCTACGGGTAATATGTTACAAAACGCGAAAAGAAATACTTTAAAAAGCAATAAAAATATGGTAAACTGATAGAGAAGCACCAAAAGTTTTGGCTGCAGGAAAAAAAGTAAGTTAGTGTAAGTTAGGAGAAATTTAGTAAATGGAAGAAATCAGCGAACACCGCATAGATAAGTGGGAAACACTTATGTTTACATACGAATCTGCGCTGAAGGAAATAGCAACAAAGATCGATATACTGAATAATGAATTTATCAAGATACATAATTACAATCCGATTGAGCATGTAACATCGCGAATCAAGTCTTCGGAGAGTATTGTAAAGAAATTAAAGCGCCATGGCTTGGAAGTCAATATGGACAACATGCAGAACTGCCTGAGTGATATAGCGGGCATTCGCATCGTATGTTCCTTTACTTCTGATATTTACCGAATTGCGGACCGCATTAGCAGTCAGTCAGATATTCAAGTGCTGACCGTTAAAAATTATATCGCAAATCCAAAGCCAAATGGTTATAAGAGCTACCATATGGTTGTATCGGTTCCAGTATATTTGTCAACTGGACCGGTTAGCGTGAAGGTGGAAATTCAGATTCGCACGATTGCGATGGATTTTTGGGCATCACTTGAGCATAAAATCCGCTATAAATTCGAGGGAAAAGCACCGCAGCATATCAATGAAGAGTTAAAAGCATGTTCAGATATTGTAAATATGCTGGATGCAAAGATGCTTTCACTAAATGAAGAGGTGCAGGCATTGCCAAAGGTTGGCATCGAGGAACAGCATGAGGAAAACGTCAGGATGCAGAAGATGTGGGAGGAGAATAAAATAGTAGACAAACTTCAGAAAAAATAATACATCAAAGCGCCTGAGTGTATGTTTTCTAAAAAATTGAGAACCCTTTCAAGGGAATCATCTATTAGAAAAGGAGATTGCATATGAACATTTTGTTTTATGGTACCAAAAAATACGATGAAGAGTTTTTTGATGCGATTTTGCCAGAGTATCCAGAGCTTTCGATTCATTATCTGGAGGCAAATTTGTCACCAGAGACAGCGGCATTAGCAGCAGGCTACGAGGCGATCTGTGCATTTGTTAATGCTAATATTGGGGCAGAGACAGTTGAACAGCTGCATCGTCAGGGCGTTAAATTAATTTTAATGCGCTGTGCAGGCTACAACAATGTAGATTTGAAAAAGACAGCAGAGTATGGCATAAAGGTTGCACGTGTGCCTGGCTATTCACCAGAGGCTGTTGCAGAGCATGCGATGGCATTGGCGCTCACAGCAAATCGTCATACGCACAAGGCTTATATCAAGTGCAGAGAAAATGATTTCAGTTTAAACGGACTGATGGGTGTAGATCTTTATAAGAAGACAGCCGGAATCATCGGTACTGGAAAAATTGGTATGGCTATGGCGCGAATCTGCAGAGGCTTTGGCATGAGAGTACTTGGCTATGATATGTATCCAAACCCTAATAATGATATCGAGTATGTAACTCTTGATGAATTGTTGACGCAAAGTGATTTGATTTCACTTCATTGTCCGTTAACTGAGCAGACACATCACTTAATCAATCGTGAGTCTATTGCGAAGATGAAGGATGGAGTGATTTTAGTCAACACATCAAGAGGTGGTCTTGTTAATACAGAGGAACTAATTGAAGGTATCAGAAAGGGTAAGTTTTTTGCAGTAGGCCTTGATGTTTATGAGGAAGAAAACGACAAGGTTTATGAAGATCTTTCAGGCACAATTTTGCAAAGCTCCACAATGGCAAGACTTTTGTCATTCCCAAATGTCATGGTAACTTCTCATCAGGGCTTCTTTACAAGAGAGGCACTTGAGGCAATCAGCCGCATTACGCTTGAAAATGCAGCTGCATTTGAAAAAGGCGAGACGCTTGAAAATGAGGTAACAAAGTAAACCCTAAAAGACAACATGGTATAATAGGCTGCCGATATCCGGTAGCCTTTGATACAACTATACATAGACAAAATATGAAGAGACACTAATCAGAAGGGCGGTAAGGAACATTATGAAACTGTTAGAAGAAAGAATTCGCAAGGATGGTATTGTAAAACCAGGAAATGTATTAAAGGTTGACAGCTTTTTAAACCATCAGATGGATATCGAACTGTTTTCAGAGATGGGAAAAGAATTTAAGAGACTGTATGAGGGTTGTCCAGTCAATAAGATCCTCACAATTGAAGCGAGCGGTATCGGTATAGCCTGTGTTGTAGCACAGTATTTCCATGTACCAGTTGTATTTGCAAAGAAGACTCAGAGCATTAATCTTGACGGTGATGTTTATTCCACAAAGATTCAGTCTTTTACACACCGCAGAATTTATGATGTGATTGTTTCTAAAAAGTTCCTTTCTCCAGAAGATCATGTACTTATCATTGATGATTTTTTGGCAAATGGATGTGCATTAGAGGGACTGATTGATATTGTAAAAAGCTCTGGTGCTACAATCGAGGGTGTTGGTATTGCAATCGAGAAGGGCTTCCAGAAGGGCGGCGATTTAATCCGCAGCAAGGGTATTCGCGTAGAGTCTCTGGCAATTGTAGATGGAATGAATGCAGAGACTGGAGAAGTTTTCTTCAGAGAGCAGTAATAAAGGAAAAGCAAATGAAACCCAGGGGATTCCTCTGGGTTTTACATTTGAAGCCACAACGCAAAGTGGTTTAACAAAATGTATAAGAACAGCAGACAGAGGAAAAAAGATTATGAAACTTGTAATTCAAAGAGTAAATCATGCAAGTGTGACAGTAGAGGGTAAAGTAACAGGAGAAATCAAGAAAGGTTATCTTGTTCTTCTTGGTGTTGGACAAGGCGACGATGAGTCAATGGTGGAACGCTATGTAAAAAAGCTTCATAAGCTGCGCATTTTTTCAGATGAAGAAGGAAAAATCAATCGTTCAATCGAGGATGTAGGCGGTGAGGTGCTTGTAGTATCACAGTTTACGCTGTATGCCGACTGCAAAAAAGGTAATCGCCCAAGCTTTACGCAGGCAGGTTCCCCGGCAGAGGCAGAGCGCTTATACGAATATTTTTTAGAGGAGTGTCGAAAAGAATTTGGCAAAGTCGAGCATGGTATTTTTGGAGCAGAAATGAAAGTATCACTCGAAAATGATGGTCCGTTCACGGTAATCTGGGATAGCAGAGAATGGTAAATCTGTGAAAATTGAATGAAATTTTACTCAATTGGTTTTCAAACGCATAAATTTGTGATAGAATGAATTCATGTCATTCAAAGAAAGGGAGTCCTGAACACTGAATCAGGACAGGTGAAGGTAATGAGAAGAAGATTTTTAGCAGCAGCACTCGGTATTAGCATGGCAGTAGCTATGACTCCTGCAGCAGCATTTGCAGAGGAGACAAGCACAGAAGAGGCAACTGAGGTTGTATCAGAGGTTGCATCAGAAGATGAGACTGGTGCTGAGGAAGAATCAAGCGAAGCAGAGACAAAGGCATTTGATTATAGCGAAGGCTATGATGAAAAGGGATTTTTTGAAGGTGTGAAGGCACTTGATTATGTAACGCTGCTTGATTATTCCCATATGGAGCTGTCAGATGAAATCATTCCATCTGATGAGGCTGTGCAGAGCCAGATTGATAAGACATTAAGCTCTTATACAAAGACAAACCAGATCACTGATGCAGATCGTCTGATCGAGGATGGTGATACTGTAAATATTGATTATGTAGGTTCTGTTGATGGTGTTGAGTTTGAGGGCGGAAGCACTGACGGAAAAGGTGCAACTGTTACCATTGGCGTAACAAGCTTTATCGATGGATTTTTAGATCAGCTGATCGGTCATGCACCGGGCGAGAACTTTGATATCAATGTTACATTCCCAGATCCATATACTAAAAACACAGATTTAAGCGGCAAGGATGCTGTTTTCAATATCACTATAAACTACATCGAAGAGAAGATAACACCAGAGTTTGATGATGATTTTATAGCTGAGAATCTGCCGGATTATGAGAGCGCAGAGGCATATCGTCAGAGCGTCTATGACAATCTGTACAAGCAGAACATGTATAACGCACTGTTCCAGTATGTAGTAGAAAATTCCGAGATCAAAGATGTACCGGAAGAGGTTGTTGATACAGTTTACAATGAGCGTTATCAGTATTATACCTCTATCGCATCTATGTACGGTGTAGGAATAGATGCTTTCTTATCTGCAAATGGACTTGATGAGGATTCCTTCAGGGATATGTGCAAGACATATGCAGGAAACTATCTTGTACTGCAGGCCGTTATGGAAACTGAAGGTTGGGAGATGACAGCAGATATTGCAAAGGAATCTTTAAACTTTACTGATGAGGACTACGAGAAGGCAGTTGGTGTTTATGGTGAGCCATATGTAATGTTTGCAGCAAGCACTGATTATGTGTTAGGAAAGCTTTCAGAGAATGTAACTTTAGTCGAGATGGAAGAGGAGTCTTCAGAAGAAGTTTCTGAGGAGGCATCTTCTGAGGTGTCTTCCGAGGAGGTATCTTCCGAGGAAGTTTCCACAGAGGAAGCATCTTCTGAGGCAGAGTAAAACATTCTTGTATATAGGATAATAACAAAGATCATTGTCTGATTGATTACAAACAGGCACAAAGCCTCGTTGGAGCGGTAAATGCTTCTTCGGGGCTTTAAAAAATGTTAACTATTCAGAGCCATGCAAAATTGCTTTCTGTGAATGCTTGCATTCAGACAGAATAGCAATTTTATATGGCGAGGTAACCACATGAGCAAAATAGAAGCATCGAAGATGCGATTTTGCGAATTGGGTTCTGAATAGTTAAAAAGAAAAAGCGACAGTTTGGGGAAGAAAAAAAGGAGAAAAATTATGGAAGAGAAAACAAAACCACAGGCAAGAACGCGGGATTTGGGAAAGGGAAGCATACCAAAACTTCTTGCACAGCTTGCGATTCCGGTTGTTGTCGCACAGATTGTCAATTTGCTTTACAACATTGTAGACAGAATTTATATCGGACATATTCCGGGAATAGGTGCGGCAGCGCTTACGGGAGTTGGATTATTTGCACCGCTTTTAATGCTGATAAATGCGTTTGCTATGCTGTCTGGCTCTGGCGGTGCACCAAGAGCGGCAATATTCATGGGAAAAAAAGATAATGAAACTGCAGAGAAGATCATGGCAAACTGCTTTTCATTGATTTTAATTTTTGCAGTTGGACTTACCGTTTTATTTTCTATTTTTGCACCAAAGCTTCTTCGTTTGTTTGGAGCTAGTGATGCAACGCTGCCGTATGCAGTTGAGTACGCGCGAATTTATATTTTCGGAAGTATTTTTGTGCTGATCGTTCTTGGAATGAATCTGTTTATCACAACACAGGGATTTACAAAAATCAGCATGATGACGACTTTGATTGGTGCAATTATTAATGTTATACTTGACCCAATTTTTATTTTTGTGCTTGATATGGGTGTACGCGGTGCAGCAATCGCAACTGTTTTAAGTCAGGCAGTTGGTGCCATCTGGGTGCTTCGTTTTTTGACAGGAGAGAAGACAATTCTGAAATTAAAGCTGTCTAACATGAAACTAGACCCGAAGGTGTTTGGACCGTGTCTTGCACTTGGCATTTCAAGCTTTGTAATGATTTCCACAGAGAGCCTTTTGTCAATCAGCTTTACATCAAGTCTATCCCGTTATGGCGGTGATGTGGCAGTTGGTGCGATGACTATTATCACAAGTGTGAATCAGCTTATTACGATGCCTCTTCAGGGTATCTGCCAAGGCGGTCAGCCAATCATAAGCTATAACTTCGGAGCTGGAAATAAGGATCGAGTAAAGAAGGCCTTTTTTACTCAGTTTTGCGTGTGTGCTACATTTACTATTGCTGGATGGCTCGTTATGATGATTGCGCCTTGGCTGTTTGCAGGTTTATTTACATCGGATACGAACTTAGCAGATTACACCTCATGGGCACTTCGCATTTATATGGCTGGTATGTTCTCAATGGGTTTCCAAGTGGGATGTCAGCAAAGCTTTATGGCGCTTGGACAGGCAAAGGTCAGTCTGCTTTTAGCTTGTTTAAGAAAAATTATTCTGCTGATTCCGCTGATCTTTATTTTGCCTTGTTTCTTGGCAGACAAGGTATTTGCTGTCTTTTTGGCAGAGCCAATCAGCGATATTTTGGCAGCAACTGTAACGACAATTACATTTTTTATGCGTTTTGATAAGATTCTTGAAGTAGGTGTGCAGGTAAAAAAAGGTGATTGATAAAATTTCGCTCCTGTGTTAACATAAAGAAACAACAGGGAAAACAAAAGCGGGAGGAAATCGTAATGGTTACTTTAAAGGAAATTGCGCAGCACTGTGGTGTTTCAGTTACAACGGTGTCAAATATTGTAAATAATAGTCCCAAAAAGGTCAGGGATGAGACACGTAAAAAAGTAATGGAAGCGATCGAGGAACTTGGGTATCATCCAAATTACTTCGCGCAGGGGCTGCGCAGACAGCGCACTCAGACAATTGGTGTTATCACTGAGGATCTCGAGCAGTTTACGACGCCGGAGATTGTCGAAGGCATTATGAAATATTGTGAGGAAAAAAAGTATCGTGTCCTTCTGCAGAATCTTAGGCTGTATTCAAGATGGCAAGATAAATGGTACAATGATGAAACGTTAATCCATAGTGTATTAGATCCAGCTATGAAGGAGCTTGTAAGCATTAAGGCAGATGGACTGATATATGTAGCAGGTCATGAGCGAGAGATACATCTGTTTGAGAAAAAAACAGACATGCCGATTGTACTAGCTTATTGCTGCTCAGATGAAAGTATGACTTCTGTTGAGATCGACGATGAGGAAGGCGGCTATCAGATGGTGAGCTATATTTTAGCACAAGGATACAGAAAGCTTGGAGTGATAAGCGGACGTGCTGACAATATTCATGCAAAACGCCGTTTGCTTGGCTGTCAGCGAGCACTGTTTGAAGCAGGTATTCCGTATAATCCGTCATGGGTTCTTGATGCAAATTGGAAGCCTGAAAAGGCATATACGATGACAGCTAAGTTAGTGAATGCTGGGGTAGATGCGATTTTTTGTATGTCAGACTGGATGGCAGGCGGTGTGTATAACTGCATTCATGATATGGGACTTGAAGTGGGAAAGGATATTGCTGTTACTGGATTTGATAATGAGAAGATTGCAAACTGGTATATTCCCAAGATGACAAGCAGCCGCCTTCCTCTTCTTGAGGTTGGAACAGAATCGGCAAGACTGTTGTTTGAAAAGATAGAAAAGCAGGACAGTGATTATAATGGAGCTGATAGTGATACGGTAAAGCACATTAAAATTCCATGTGAGATAAAAATACGTGAGTCAGTTCCAAAGCGAAATGAGTAAGAATAAAAACGTTAAACAAATTAGAGGAGCAGTCGGTAAGGCTGCTTCTTTTTTTTGCATGATTTTGTAAATTGGGATCGGAATAGTTAGTATTTTACAAAATATAAAAGAGTAACGTTAAACAAACAGTATAATGGTAAAGCAACACAAAAAAAAAGGCTGAATACATAAAGAATATAAAAATAAATATGCAAAATAGACAAATATAAAAATAAAATCAAATTAGGTATTGACAAAATACCTGTAAAGTGACATAATGAGACTAATAAAAGAAAAAACGTTAAACCAAATAAAAAAGAAAGGTAGTGGAAAAGTTGGGAAAGAAAAAGATGACGAGAAGAAAATGGAAGTCCATACGGTTGTTTTTGTATGTAGCACCTTTCATTGCACTGGTAATTATATTCAGTTACTATCCGTTATACGGATGGATTTACGCATTTTATGATTATCGTCCGCCGAAGCCATTTTCTGAGGCGCAGTTTGTTGGCTTAAAATGGTTTAAGTCACTGGTTGAGAACGATATTAAGATTAAGCAGATTGTTCAGGTGTTAAAAAATACATTTGCGATGAGTGCGTTAACACTTGGTACATCATGGCTTCCAATGTTGTTTGCTGTATTTTTAAATGAGATTCGCTGCGTGAAGTTTCGCAAGTTTGTACAGACTGTTACCACACTTCCAAACTTCGTCAGCTGGGTTCTTGTATATTCAGTTGCATTCAGCTTGTTTAACAGTACAGGTATGGCAAATACCTTGTTAATGAAGCTTGGATTTACAACAGAGCCAATTTTGTTTTTGCAGTCTACAAAGCATGTTTGGTTTACTCAGTGGCTGTGGTTGACTTGGAAGAATCTTGGCTGGGCGGCAATTATGTACATAGCAGCAATTTCTGGTATTGATGATGAGCTGTTCCAGGCAGCAAAGGTTGACGGTGCAAACCGTATGCAGCTGATTCATCATATTACAATTCCAAGTTTGATTCCGACTTATTTTGTTTTGCTGATGATTAACATTGCAAACTTCTTAAACAACGGAATGGAGCAGTATTACGTATTCCAGAACGCATTTAACAAACAGTACATTCAGGTACTTGATCTTTACGTATATAATACCGCAATGGGAAGCGGAAGCTATTCCGTATCTGTTGCAATTAGTATGTTAAAGAGTGTGGTCAGTGTAATTCTTCTTGTAGGTGCAAATACCTTCTCGAAGAAGGTACGCGGCGAGAGCTTTATCTAACTTGGATCGGAGGGCAGCTTAGATGAAAAAGAAACAAGTTCATCAACATAAGACAAAGATGAAGGAAAGCTTCGGCGACCGCATGGTCGGTGTTGTCTGTTACATCATATTCAGCCTGTGCGCGCTGGTTTGTGTATATCCGTTTTACTACATCTTTATCAATACAATCAGTGCAAATGATTTAAGCGCCAGAGGCGTGATTCTTTTCTGGCCGAGAGGAATTCATTTTCAGAATTATGTGAGCGCACTAAAGATTGACGGTTTATTTCAGGCAGCAAAAATTTCTCTTGGAAGAACAGTAATCGGAACATTTTGTACTGTAGGTGCATCAGCATTCTTAGGTTATATGTTTACTCAGGAAGATATGTGGCACAAAAAGTTCTGGTACAGAATTTTAGTTGCAACGATGTACTTTAATGCAGGAATTATCCCATGGTTTTTGACAATGAAAAATATGCATCTTACAAATAACTTCCTTGGTTATATTTTGCCGGCAATTGTTTCTCCATTTAACATTATCCTGACAAAGACGTTTGTGGAGTCTGTTCCAAAGGAACTTCAGGAGGCAGCAGAGATTGATGGTGCAGGAACTATAAAAGTATTTTTGAAGATTATGATTCCTGTTATTAAGCCGATTATGGCAACAGTTGCTATTTTCTCAGCAGTTAATCAGTGGAATGCATTTCAGGATACACTTCTTTTAATGACAGATACGAAGCTGTATCCGCTGCAGTTTATTTTGTATCAGTATTTGAATCAGGCAAGCTCCTTAAAGGCACTGGCAAACAGTTCTGCAAGCTCAGGCGCTATGGCAGCTGCTTCCGCAACAGCACAGACAGCAACGAGTGTGCGCATGACTGTTACGATTTTGGTTGTTGCACCAATCATGTTTGTATACCCGATTTTCCAGCGATATTTTGTAAAGGGTATTATGGTAGGAGCAGTTAAGGGCTAAAGGGTCAAAAGGAAAAATTAAAGTAATAGGAAATAAAGAAAGATTAAAGTAAAAATCAAAGAAAATCAAAAAGGAGGATTTTACTATGAAAAAGAAAAATGTAGCAAGCATGGCAATGGCAGCGATGATGGCAGCAGGCGCACTTCCAATGAATGCGTGGGCAGCACCAGAAGTGAATCATGATGAAACCCTGACAATCGAAGTTTACGATGTGGCAGCAAACTATCAGGGTATGCAGACTGGATGGTACGCAAAGGAAATCAAGGATCGTTTCAACATCGAGTTAAACATCGTTGCGCCGCAGGTATCTGGTGATGCAGCATCTCTTTATCAGACACGATGTGCATCTGGTGATCTGGGTGATATTATTATTCTGGATAATGCAGATATGCAGGATTGTGTTGATGTAGGTCTGATCGCAGATATCAGCGAGGATCTTCCAAATTATGAGAATCTCATGAAATATGAAGAGCAGATTAGTCTGTTTAATGATGCGATAAATGAAGTAATCGGAAAGGAAGGCGTTTATGCAATTCCGGCAGAGATGAACTCCAATGGACCGACTGAGTACAAGGAAGATACTGTAGCTATAATGCCAAGACTTCGGTGGGATCATTATGTAGAAGTTGGCGCACCAGAGATGAAAAATCTTGACGATCTGTTAGATACCTTAAAGAAGATTCAGGATGCTTATCCGACAAATGAGGCTGGAGATAAGACATACGCACTGAGCTTATGGCCAGATTGGGATAACACAAGTATTGAGAATGTAAATCAGCTTACAAAGTGGTATGGTCAGGAAGTAAATGGTTCTATTTTACTGGGAACAGATAATTCCATCACACCATTAACTGATAAAGACGGCGCTTACTATAAGATGTTAAAGTTCTTATATAAGGCAAATCAGATGGGACTGGTTGACCCAGATTCCGCTACACAGGACTGGAATGCAGCATGTGACAAGATGCGTCAGGGAAGAGTTCATCTGTTCTGGTACAACTGGCAGTATGGTTTCTGGAATTCACCAGATAAGGGCGAGGCTCGTCAGAATTATCGTGGTATTCCGCTAGAAGATCTGAATATTTATCAGGCATCAGATACCTACTATGGCGATGGCCGTGCATGGGCAGTTGGTTCTAACGTGTCAGATGAAGATAAGGCGCGTATCCTTGAATTTATGGATTGGCTTTGCTCACCAGAAGGTCTGACTATGCAGCATATTGGTCAGGAAGGCTTTATTTATACTGTAAATGATGATGGTACATATACACTGACAGATGCTGGTATGACAAGATTTGCAGATGATCCTCAGGTACCAGAAGAACTTGGCGGCGGTTCCTGGACTGATGGAAATAACCAGGTAAATCAGTGGCTTGTTGCAAGTATTGAGATGAATCCAGAAACAGGAGAGACATTTGGAAGTGATTACTGGGCATCCTTCCTTGAAAAAAATAACACAGCAACAAACAAAGAGTGGAGTGAGAAGTTTGGTTCTGAAACTGAAGTTTCATATCTGGAGGAAAATGGAATGCTTAATCCTGTTCCGAGTGTAAACCTTGTACTTCCAATTGATACAACCGATATCGCGCTGATCAGAAGTCAGTGTGGCGATCAGGTCAAGGCAACATCCTGGCAGGCAATCTTTGCATCAGATGATGCTGAATTTGATCAGATGTGGGATGAAATGTGTGTTACACTTGAAGGTCTTGGATGGGACCAGCTTGTTGAGTTTGATACAGATAAGTATCAGGCAGTAGTAGATGCAAGAGAGGCAGCAGTAGCAGAGTAAATGAAAATGAATTGTTCTGGGCTGCATATATAAAGTGATCTGAGGTCAAAGGGGAAAAGAAAAAAGGAAAAGACAGACACAGCATGGATGATCTGGCGGGGAAAGGCAAAACTGCCATTCCCCGCTTTTTCTATAGGAAAAGGAGAAAAAAATATTATGAAGCTTTATATTAACGAAAAAAATAGAAAAGGTCATATTGAGCCAGAGATTTATGGGCATTTCAGTGAGCATTTAGGCCGCTGTATTTATGAAGGAATTTATGTTGGGGAGGACTCACCAATCCCGAATAAAAATGGTATGAGAACAGATGTGGTTGAGGCTTTAAAGGAAATTAAGGTTCCTGTACTTCGCTGGCCGGGCGGCTGCTTTGCTGATGAATATCACTGGAAGGATGGCATTGGCCCTAAAGAGAGCAGAAAAAAGATGATCAATACCCACTGGGGTGGCGTGACCGAGGACAACAGCTTTGGTACTCATGAATATTTTGAACTGTGCGATCAACTTGGCTGCAAAACATATGTCAACGGAAATGTTGGAAGCGGCAGCGTTCAGGAGATGAGCGAGTGGGTTGAATATATGACATTAGATGGTGTGTCACCGATGGCAGATCTTAGAAAGAAAAATGGCAGAGAAAAGCCATGGAAGGTGGATTATTTCGGTGTTGGAAATGAAAACTGGGGATGTGGTGGAAATATGACACCAGCTTACTATGCTGATCTGTATCGCCGCTATCAGACTTATATCAGAACCTATGACAGCAAGAATCCAATTTTTAAAATCTGTGGCGGCGCAAATGCTGATGATTATAAGTGGACAGAGGTGGTGCTTCGCGAATGTTTTGCAGAGCCGGCACCAAAAGAAGTACATGGCATGATGGATGGTCTGTCTGTTCATTATTACTGCGGCGCAGAAAAGGGACCGCATAAGGGAAGTGCGACAGACTTTTCAGAAGATGAGTACTGGTACACAATGAATCGTGCGCTCGGCATGGATGAGTTGATTTACAGACATGGTGCAATTATGGATCAGTATGACCCAGATAAAAAAATCGGTATGATGGTGGATGAATGGGGCTGCTGGCATGATGTAGAGCCGGGAACAAATCCGGGATTTTTGTTCCAACAAAGCACAATGAGAGATGCACTTGTAGCAGGAGCTACATTTAATATTTTCAATCGCCATTGTGATCGTGTGAAGATGGGATGTATCGCACAGATTGTAAACGTGCTTCAGTCAGTTATTTTAACAGATGGACCAGAAATGATTCTTACACCGACCTACCATGTGTTCCATATGTATCGTTTCCATCAGGACGCTGAGCTTTTAGAAAGTTGTCTGTCTGAGACAAAGAAGGTAGGAAATGATAAGTATCAGATGGATAACATTCAGCAGTCAGTATCACAGGATAAAGATGGTGTAATTACTATAACACTTGTCAATACATCACTTGATGGTGAGGAGACTATCGAAGCTGTTTTGATGGAGGGGACACCTAAAAAGGCAGAAGGCTTTATTCTTCACGGCGGATTAAATGATTACAACGAGTTTGGAAAAGAACCGGTTTTATATGAGAAGCCGCTTGATGTGCAGCTGACACAGCGCGGTGTGAAGTTTGTGGTACCGGCATGCTCAGTAGTGACGGTGCGGGTGCATCTTTAATAGGAAGGAATGGTAACGAATATGAAAAAACAGGCATTTAATCCGTATCTTCCGTCATGGGAATATATTCCAGATGGAGAACCTTATGTATTTAATGGACGTGTGTATGTTTACGGATCGCACGATTTTTACAATGGATATGTATTTTGTATGGGTGATTATGTATGCTGGTCTGCTCCAGTAGATGATCTGGGAAACTGGCGATATGAGGGCGTAATTTATAAAAAGACACAGGATCCGGAAAATCCAGATGGAACGATGTGTCTGTACGCACCTGATGTCACAGTTGGACCAGATGGAAGATATTATTTATTCTACGTGCTTGATAAGCTTCCGGTTGTATCAGTTGCAGTTTGTGATACACCATCAGGAAAATATGAATTTTTAGGATATGTTCATTATCCGGATGGCACGCGTCTTGGTGAAAAAGAAACAGATGAGCCACAGTTTGATCCAGGTGTAATCACAGAGAAAGATCAGACCTATCTGTATACAGGTTTTTGCGGAATTGGGGATAAGTCGAGAAGCGGCGCGATGGTGACAATCCTTGATAAAGATATGCTGACCGTGAAGACAGCACCGAAAATTATTGTGCCGGGAAGTGAGTACAGCAAGGATACACCATATGAGGGTCACGCATTTTTTGAGGCTCCGTCTATTAGAAAGAGAGGCGACACATATTACTTTATTTATTCGTCTGAGGTTATGCATGAGCTTTGCTATGCGACGAGCAAGGAGCCTACGGGCGGCTTTAAGTATGGCGGCGTGATTGTAAGTAACTGTGACCTTCATATTGATACATATAAGCCGGCAGATATGCCAACTGCATATGGTGCAAACAATCATGGAAGTATGGTCCAGATTGGAGATGACTGGTATATTTTCTATCACAGACATACAAATGGTACGTGGTACAGCAGACAGGGATGCGCAGAGCGCCTGACATTTGGTGAAGATGGCAGTATTTTCCAGGCAGAGATTACTTCATGTGGATTAAATGGCGGACCACTAGTTGGAGAGGGCTATTATCCAGCGTATTTGGCATGCAACTTATTTACAAATGAACCTTCTATTTATGTAGATGAACGTTTTCCTAAGATCATGCAGGATGGAAGAGATGGTGATGAGGATCCGGCATATCTTGGTGCAATTGTGGATGGTACAACAGTTGGCTTCAAATATTTTGATATGAAGAACATTCATCAAATTTCGATTGATGTTCGTGGTTATATAAAGGGAAGCTTTGAAGTAAAAACTGCATGGGATGGCAAAGTGCTGGCACAGATTCCAGTAGAGTACACGAATGTATGGAAACATTATAGTACACCAGTTGAAATGCCAGATGGTGTGCAGGCACTTTATTTTACATTTAAGGGAGAAGGAAAGGGTTCACTGAAGGGCTTTTATCTGGAGCATTAATACTTTCTGTGAAAGAGCGTTATAATCATCATAGCGTTTTAGAGAGGAGAAGATCAATGATTCGACAAACAAAAACAGAAAATGGTCTGGTGCGCGGTATTGAGGCAGCCGATCCGCGTATCACAGCTTTTCGCGGTGTTCCGTTTGCTGCACCGCCTACAGGGAAGAATCGCTGGCGCGCACCTCAGCCGTGTCAGAATTGGGAAGGAATAAAGGATTGTGCACGCTTTGCACCGATTTCTGTGCAGGATACGCCAGGCATAGGTGATTCTCTATACAATAGAGAGTGGCATGTTGACCAGGATGTGCCTATGGATGAGGATTGTCTGTATCTAAATATCTGGACAGGAGCAAAAAGCGTGGATGATAGACGTCCAGTTCTTGTTTGGTATTTTGGAGGCGGCTATCAATGGGGCTATACAAGGGAGATGGAGTTTGACGGAGAGCGCCTTGCAAGACAGGGAGTTGTTGTTGTCACCGTCAATTATCGTGTGAATGTATTTGGCTTTTTGTCACATCCTCAGTTGACAAAAGAGCAGCCAGAAGCACCGTCCAATTTCGGAAGCCTTGATCAGAAGGCAGGTCTTGAGTGGGTTGTCAGAAATATTGCTAATTTCGGAGGTGATCCAAATAAGATTACAATTGCCGGACAGTCGGCAGGCGGTGCAAGTGTAATGTCGCAGCTCGCATGTGAAGAAAATGAAGGAAAAATTTCCGGTGCGCTTGTGATGAGCGGTATGATTGGAAGTCCTTATGAAAAGACACGTTTTGGCACACCGACACCTTTAGCTACGGCAGAGCAGATCGGAAAAGACTTTTTTGAATTTCTTGGCGTAAAAACTTTGGAGGAAGCAAGAGCACTTGATGCATTTGAGATTCGTGATAAGTATTCTGATTTTGCTAAGGATCATCCGCGTATGTATACTGTGATTGACGGTGTATTCTGCAAGGAAGACCCGTACAAAAAAATGCTTGAAGGAAGAAGCCTTTTAGTGCCTCTTATGGCAGGAAACACATCAGATGAGTTCTTAAATCATATTGAAGCTAAGGACGGCGAACAGCTTTTAAAAAAGGCAGAGGAACTTTTTAAAGATAAGGCAGATCAGTTTTTGTCATTTGAAGAAAATAAAAAGCAGACACCAGAGGGCTTTTCGCCTGTCAGTGGAATTGAGTACAGCGTAAAGCGAGCATTTTTATCAAGAAAAGCTACAGGCTGTAATCAAAACAGCTATTATTATCGTTTTGATGCTGATATTCCAGGATGGGACAATGCAGGCACATTCCACTCGTGTGATTTATGGTTCTTCTTTGAGACACTTGCCAAATGTTGGCGACCATTTGACGGTCATCACTATGATCTGGCGCGTCAGATCAGCAGCTATTTTGTCAACTTTATAAAAACTGGCAATCCAAATGGAAATGATTATAATGAAAATAAGCTTCCAGAGTGGAAGCCATACTGTGATTTAGAACGCTATGAAATGAATTTTACAAAAGATGGCGCAGCAGGTGGAAGTACAGAGACTGAAAGAATGCGCTTTTTGCTAGAGAGATAAGCCAAATTTTAAGTCGCATAGGTTCCATTTTGGGTGCGAACATGGATCGTATTTTTCTCAATTGGGGAGCGGCTGCTGATTTCAATTATAACAGAAGTTTGCTCTCCAAATCCATATACTCGATTGTAACTTTTTTGCTACAAATAAAAATCAAAATATTCCATAGAACAATTAAAATAGGACATTGTAAAAAGATTCAGCTTATGTAAAAATGGAAACAGCAGTGACAAAGTTTAATACGGGAAAATTAAAAAATTCTCTGCAAAAACAAAAAAGAGGTGACAATATGCTAGTAGCAAAACATAGGGCGAGTACACAAATTACGGATGTTAAGAGAACTGACAAATCGGTTGTTCTAAGATCTAAAGCTGAGCAGATTCAGTTTATTCCCATATCTGAGAGTGCAGTGAGAGTGATTTGCACAAAGGCAGATACACAGAAAAAGGAACAAGAATTGACACAAGGAGATTCCATTAAGAGGAGCAATCAGATGAATTCTGTCCAGTGGGAGTTGAAGGAGGATAGTGAAAGCATAAGCGTAATCCTTTCAAATCTTACAATCAGAATCGATCGTCAGGCGGCTTCCATTTCGTATTACAAACCCAATGGGGAACTCCTTTTAAAGGAACGAGATAAGAACAGTAGAACGATGGAGGCTTTTCAGTCTTACCGTGTTGTGCGGGCTGGAAAAATTGAGCAAGTTCAGACAGCAGATGGCTTGAAACGTTTTGTGAAAGATGCTGTGCGTGAGCCAGATCAGATATTGTATCACACAAGAATGCATTTTGACTGGCAGCAAGATGAGGCACTATATGGTCTTGGTCAACATGAGGAGGGAATTCTTAATCTTCGTGGTCATATGGTATATCTCCATCAGGCAAATCGAAAGATTGCGATTCCGCTTTTGATGTCAAGTTTTGGCTATGGCATTTTGATGAACACATCTGGAAACATGGTTTTTAGTGATACAGAGAACGGTTCCTATCTGTATACTGAGTCAGATCCGCAGTTGGATTTCTATTTTATCAACGGAGATGGGATGGATGGCGTTGTGGGAGGATATCGCAAGTTGACAGGAAAGGCTTCTATGCTTCCAAGGTGGGCATTTGGTTATCTTCAGTCACAAGAGCGCTATGAGACACAGGAGGAAATCTGTCAGGTCGCTGCAGAATACCGCAGACGTGGAATTGGATTAGATGGCATTGTACTTGATTGGTGTTCCTGGGAGGATGGCATGTGGGGACAAAAAAGCTTTGATGCGAGTCGTTTTCCTGATCCAACAGGTATGATTCAGACGCTTCATGATGAGGATGTTCACTTTATGATTTCAATCTGGCCAAATATGGATGAAAAGTGCGAAAATTATAAAGAAATGAAAGAGAAGGGCTTTCTTCTTCCGTTTTCCAATATCTATGATGCAAGAAATGAACAGGCTCGCAAATGCTATTGGGAGCAGGTGAAAAGAGGATTGTATCGGTATGGAGTGGATGCTTGGTGGTGTGATTCAAGCGAACCGTTTACACCAGAGTGGAGTCATGTGGAGCGTCAGGAGCCTGCAAGTCAGTATGAGGAATACAAAAAGACCGCAGGTGAGTTTCTAGGAGAAGCGCATACAAACGACTATGCTTTGTACCATGCAAGGGCAATTTATGAAGGGCAGAGAGCAGAGCAGAAAAAGGATGGATCCAATAAGCGAGTCTTTAATCTAACGAGAAGTGCATGGACGGGGCAGCAGCAGTATGGTACGGTTATGTGGTCTGGTGACACATCTGCTAGTTGGGAGACGTTTCGCCGCCAGATTCCGGCAGGGCTTAATTTCTGTGCAAGCGGGCTTCCGTACTGGACGGCAGACATTGGTGCATTCTTTGTGAAGGATGGTGATTCTTGGTATTGGGACGGTGAATATGACGATACAACGAATGATCCAGCTTATCTGGAATTGTATACACGCTGGTACCAGTGGTGTTGTTTTCTTCCAATATTTAGAGGACATGGAACGGATTGCAGAAGAGAGCTTTGGAAATTTGATGGAGCGGGAGGTATGTTTTATCAGGCATTACTTCGGATGAATGCGCTTCGCTATAAACTTCTTCCTTATATATATTCAACTGCTGGAAAAGTATGGCTGTATGATTCATCAATGATTCGCATGCTTGCATTTGACTTTCCAAAGGATCAGCAAGCACTTCATATTTCGAATCAATATTTGTTTGGAGAGAGTCTGATGGTGTGTCCAGTGACAAGGCCAATGTATTACCAAAAGAACGAAAATGATACTAAAAAGATACTAAATCCGTATTGCTATCGTGCTGTTTATCTTCCAGAGGGATGTGGTTGGTATAATTTCTGGACGAACAAGTATTATGAGGGCGGTCAGTGGATTGAGGCAGAGGCACCGATCGAGAAAATTCCTCTTTTTGTAAAGGAAGGAAGTATTCTTCCAATTGCAAAGCCAGCGCAGAGTGTAGAAGAGGTTGTCGCATCGAATGAGCTTACCTTTTTTGTATATACTGGAAAGGATTGCTCATATGAATTGTATCATGATGACGGCGATGGCTATGAATATGAAAATGGAGCCTATAAGCTGGATACATACAAATGGAATCAGAGGGAACAGAAATTGATTGGTCCAGAAGGAACTTTCATAAAAAAAGAGAACCTTCGAATAATTGGATGAGAATAATTAAATGCAAACAAGGACTTGTAAGTAATGTTAGATAAATGAACACCTTGATGGTTGCGATGAATAAAGCAATCGTCGAGGTGTTCTGTTTTTCAATTAGAAGCTAAGGGGTCAGGCACGGATAAACATAGTTTTCGTGAACTGACCCCAGTTTCTAATTTTACGTTAAATTTTTACAAAACGAATGCCCTTTAAATCAAAATTGCTGCCCGGTAAGAATAACAGTGTAACTGTCTGGCTTCCAGAGAGTACATTGACTGGGAAGCGTTTTGTGACATAATCATCACTATAAGTAAATTCAGCGATGTTTAATGTCTCATTGGTTCCATTTGAGGCGCGAACATGGATGGTATTTTTCTCAATTGGGGAGCGTCCGGTGATTTCAATCACAACACAAGTTCTCTCTCCAAAATCCATATCGGTATACTCAATCGTTACGTTATTTCCGATTCCGGTGATTGCATCATCTGTTTTACAGAAGGCATCGCCGTAAACGCGGTCAATATCGGTTACAGATAGAGGACTCCAAGCTTTCTCAAGTTTTTTAAAGGACAGTCCGCCAATATGAAGCTTTCGATTTGTCACTTGAATCGTAAATGTGGTGACACCAGTTAATCGCTTTGGAAGCTTAAAGGTTTCCTCTTGGTAGGTGTCCCAAATCATTTTTTTATCATAATGTCCACGGCAAAGAACTGTGCCTGGCTGTGTTTTGGTTTTTCCTTCGATAAAGGTCAGATCAACTGGACGACTTTCAGTCTCAAAGATTGGGATCGTGACAGTATCCGAACCGAAGAGGCCAAAATCAAACGGGCCATAGGTAATGCTGGTTGTCCCTTCCGAACCAGTCGCTGCACCGTGGGCATTTCCATTTGCAATTTCACCCTCGGAGTCTGAATACAGAGAACCGACAGTAAAGCTATACGGGTCAAGATTCATAGTTCCGATTTGTTCTGCTTTAAATTCGAGCATTGAATAAAGAACAGTGTAGCCGCGGCCATTTGTTACGCTGCATCGAACAAAGAAGCTGCCATCAGCAAAGGCGAGAATGCGCATGTGAGTGTCATCAATCCGTTCAAGCGTGGCGTATGGCACGACAACACCCTCAGCGTTTGTGACTTTCCAGTCAAGCGGCTGCGCTGCTGCATTTGCAGGATGAGTAACAGCGCTGATTACAGTAGATGGTTTGTTTGCTGTCAAAATACAAGAGCCCTCGCAGGAAAGAGTAATGCTTCTGACAGGAATATCAGTGGCATGACTGACTGCATCAGCAAGTGGGTCGCGAGTAATTGTCATAATGTGAAGATCATCAGAGTCGCGATTTTTGCAGGCAACCGTATTTAATGTTAAAACAGCATCCTTCAATCCATCAGATGATGCAGTTACAGTGATTGTTCCGGCATTTAATGTCGGCGCAATAATGGCTAAAAGTTTTCCGGAGAACAGGCGTCGGCAGTCACCCTTGTAAGGCTCATAGTCTGTACTGTCGCCATTATCGAGTCCGGCAAGCAGTCCTTCGCCTTCCACTGTAACGTGAACTCTATTATTTGCATTATCAACCGGATAACCGTCTGCGTCAAGTGCATCAATCGTCACAAAGATCAGTTCCTCACCATTTGCAGGGACTTCTAATCGGTCTGCACTAAGGCGAAGAGATGAAGCATCACCAAAGGAATGTTTAGTATCACGGGCAATTTCATTTCCAGATTCATCGTAAGCGATTGCAGTAAGCACACCCTTTTTATAAGGAAGTGACCAGTCAGCGATTATGTTATTTTCTTGTGTGTGTGCAAGTTTTTTCTCGCCAATAAGAGTATCATTAAAAAATAGAGCAGCCTTTGGTGCATTTGTGTAAACGCGAACATCAATCATCTGATCAGGATTAAAGTCCCAGTAAGGCAGGATGTGGATCATAGGATTTGTTTTTGCATCTGTCCACACACTTTGATAAAAATAGTAGGCATCCTTTGGAAAACCAGCTGTGTCGATCTGTCCAAAGAAGGAATTTCTAGACTGATACGGTGTAGGTTCACCAATATAGTCAAATCCAGACCACAGAAACTGTCCTAGGGAAAATGGCATATGAAGATCAGAAACAGCGCAGAACTGCTGGTTTTTTGCACCCCAGTTTACAGTACTGTTTCCAAGGCTTGAGCATTGACCATCATCGTCAGTCAGCAATGGTTTTGCAAGCGGAAAATGATATATACCGCGGCTTTGTACTGTGGAGCTGGTCTCACTTCCATAAATGACCCAATCTGGATGATCGGCGTGCTGTTTATTATAGAGTCGCTCAGCATAGTTGTAGCCTGCAATCTTTAATATGTCAGCACATTTTCTGGCGTTTTCACCTTGCATAAAGTTTGAGCCAATTGTAGGGAGTGCATGACCATATGGGTCGTGGAGCAGCACCTGTTCTTTCAAATAGCGTGTAATTTCCAGACCGTGTTCATTGGCATGCGTGTCATAAATTTCATTTCCTATGGACCAAAGAATTACACAAGGGTGATTTCGGTCACGACAGATCCAACTTTTTACATCACGAGCACTCCATTCTTTAAAGAAGCGTGCGTAATCGTAAGTGGTTTTACTCATTTCCCACATGTCAAATGCTTCATCGACGATGAGAATACCCATTTCATCAGCTAACTCTAAAAGCTCAACAGCAGGCATGTTGTGGGTGGTGCGCACTGCATTGACTCCCATACTCTTTAAGATCAGAAGCTGGCGTTTAATTGCAGAGCGGTTTACGGCAGAGCCAAGTGCACCAAGATCGTGATGTTGGCAGACACCTTTTAATTTTATGTGGGCATCATTTAAGAAAAAGCCCTCATTTGTGTCAAAACGTGTTGTGCGAAAACCAGTTGTGATAGTCTCAGTCTGAATTGCTGTACCATTTTCAGACAGCGTACAGACGATTTTGTAAAGATTTGGTTCGCTTATGTCCCAGGGCTTTATATTTGTTAGTGTGACAGGGGTGTTCTCCAAAATTTCAGAAAGGATCACAGTGCCGTCTAATGTCTGTACACAGAAAGAAAGAGACAGAGAAGCGCTTGGATTGTTATTTTCAGACGCGAAGAAATCCGTAGCAGACTGCTGAATGCCTTCTTTTTCAACTGTAGTGTGCATGCAAAGCGACCACTTGCCATTTTCTATAAGGTGTGTTTCGGCAGCGATACCGTCTGATGCTATGTGGACAGCTGGAACCTTTTTAAGCCAGACACTTCGATATATGCCGGCACCAGAGTACCAACGGCTATTCGGGGACTGGTAACGTACATGCACAAGAATTGTATTTTCTCCTGTTTTCAAAAATGGCGTCAAGCGAACCTCAAATGAGGAGTAACCATATTTCCATTCGCCGGCCTGCATTCCATTTACAAAAATTGTACAGTCCATGTAAACACCCTCGAAATAGAGAAGCCAGTCATCGTCAGACGACGCGTCAAAGGGGAGAATATCACTGGAAATTATTTTTTGATACCAGCCTTCGCTGTTTTCGTAATGATCAGCACTGTTTGCAATTAGCCAGTCATGTGGAAGATTGACAGGATAAAATCGCGAATCATTTTGTGCTGGCGGAGTAGGTGAAAATGTTGTAGTAGTGTCAGATAATGGCTGCTTGAAAAAGAGCCATTCTGAGTTGATGCGTCTGCAAGTATTCATAAAAAACCATGCCTTTCTGTGATCTGTCGGAATCTCGGCAGGCACTATTTACTTAAGGCTACTTTAGCATAGAAGCTTTCACGGTGCAACATATAAGTTTTATTAAGGATGTTGGCATTTTGGTGAAGTATATGATATATTTTTGTTAGCAGCAGGAAAGGAGAAAACAATGAAAAGTTTTAATTGGTTCAACGATTTAAGCTCAATTTTAACTCAGGATTTAGCAACTGCAGCAGTTGAGGAAACGGAGCCTGAAAGCATGGAATTTCTGGCAAATGAGCTTGGTGATAAGGTGGAAAAGCTAAGCCGGATTTCATGGAAAGAAATGTTTGAGAGGTATGTGCCGGTTGCATGTGACTATTTGCTTCGCATTGCATTAGTATTAATGATCTTTTTTGTCGGCAGAAAGCTGATTAAAAAGATAGTAAGCTTATGCGATCAGGCATTAAAACGTCATGGCATGGAGGTGACTGTACGCCGCTTCTTTTGCAACGTGATCAATGCACTTGGTTATATTTGCATGTTAGGCATATTGTTGCAGACGGTAGGACTGACGGCAACATCGCTGACTGCACTTGTAGCATCTGCTGGTGTTGCAGTTGGTCTTGCGCTTCAGGGAAGCCTTTCTAACTTTGCAGGAGGCGTGCTGATTTTATTGATGAAGCCGTTTGTCATTGGTGACTACATTGTGCAGGGAAATACAGAAGGCACAGTAAAGGAAATCGGTCTGGTATATACAGAATTAATTACAGCAGATAATCGTCTTATTGTGATTCCAAATGGTACGCTGATAGACAGCAGTATTGTCAATGTAACAGCAACGGGAAAGAGGCGTCTTGAGTTATCTGTGGGAATCGGATATAAGTCCGATTTAAAAAAGGCAAAGGAAGTATTGATCCGTCTGGGAGAAAATGATCCTGCAAGAGATCCAGAAAATCCCGTCAATGTATTTGTGTCAGAGCTTGCCGAAAGCTCCGTAAATTTAGGACTTCATGTGTGGGTTTCATCATCAGAATATTGGAATGCAAAGTGGCGCCTAACAGAAAATATTAAGCTGGCATTTGATGAGGAAGGAATTGAAATACCGTTTAAGCAGGTTGAGATTTCCGTAACGAAAATGTAATAAAGTGAAAAAAACTTGACAGCAGCCATATACCATGATAATCTATGTATAGATATACGAGGTATTGGCTGCGAAGTTTATTCAAGAAGGAAAGGAGTATTATGAGCGTTAATAAAGAATTGGTAAAGGGAAGCACATCTATGTTAGTACTTGGTGTGCTTGAGGAGAAGGAAATGTATGGCTATCAGATCATTAAAGAATTGGAGCAGCGTTCTGAAACAGTTTTTTCCCTGAAAGAAGGAACACTTTATCCGATTCTTCATGTGTTGGAGCAGGATGGCTTTCTGGAAGCATATTGGGAGGATACGAGCTCAGCGAGAAAGCGCCGCTTCTATAGGATTACAAAAAAAGGGAGAAAAGAGCTGGACAGACAGAAAGAGGAATGGAAGGAATATGCAGGAGCAGTAGGAAAGGTGCTGCAGCTGCAAAATGCGTAATATGCGAAAAAGTGGCATAGCGCTTTGATGAATATTTCTGATCTAAAGTATATGAGGAAAGGGAAGGTGATTTTATGAGTGATATTGGGATGAATGGTGCTAATCAGACAGATAATGGCCATATAGAAAAGATGAATGCCTTTCTTGACCAGATAACAGAAGAAATTGTTGGCTTGAGAGAAAAAAAGATGGTTCGTGAGGAGATGGAAGATCACATTGAGGACGAAGCATTTGAGCTCATGGACGAGGGAATGAATGAGAGCGCAGCTTATGTCGAGGCGGTGAGCCGCATGGGTGATGCAAATGAGCTTGCGCATGAACTTATGCTTGCGCATCCATACGATTCCAACAATGGTTTTAATAAGATGCTTACCGTCCTTTGGATTGGAATTTTCTTAATTTGGCTGCCAGATGTCAATAATATGCGGCCAGATGTGATCAGTTGGATAGGAACATATATTATGATATTTTCCTTATATCGCATGAGAACAATCAGCAAGTCATTTCGCAAGGCGTTTTATGCATCATATGGATTGGGCTTACTGATGCCGATTACTGTCTTGGCACAGACACAGCCGTATGCAATTTTGCAGACAATCTTGCGAGTGGGAAACATGATTGCTTCTGGAATTGTTCTTATGATGATGGCAAATTATTTAGATGCAGCAGTAGAAACAGAATTAAATAAAGACGATGGCAGTATTGCCTGGGTGCTTAAGGTCTATATTTGCGCAGAGACCCTTCTGATATTGATTCTTAACGCGATTCATGGATTTCCAAAGGAAAGTGTCAATATAAATGTAAATGGTACGTGGGGCTTTCTTATTATAATTGGAGTGATTGCACTTAAAATTTGTGATATTTTGTTTATTATCAAAACATGGAAGATCAAGCGTATTTTGCAGGAGGAATCTTACGCTGGAATTGAGCCATTTTCATGGAAAAAAAATTGGGGTTATTTAATTCCACTCGTGGGCATGACACTTTTACCAGCGCTTGTCAGTATAGCAATTTCCATCTGGCCAGTACATGGCAAATATATGATGAATCTGCCAGAAAAAGAATTTTCACAGCTTTCAAATGAGGAGGCGAAGGAGCAACTTTTATCCATACTTCCAGAAGATGAGAAGACAGAGCTAGAATCATACGACATTTTTTATTTTGACAGACGAGGAGAAGGAAACTGGGAAATAAGCGAAGGAAATCCAAAGATGTGGCTGCTTCGCGGCAAACGTGTGGTGCCGGATATTGCAAGGGGACAGCAGGAACGCGTAGCTACATTTACCGTTTGGGAAAATCCAAAGGTTGGCTTTAAGGCGGCCAGTGGATTTTGGATTGCCGGACGATATGATATGGGCGATGATATAAAAAAAACTTGCCATCAATCATTTTTCGCCTATGAAAAAGATGGAATGTTGTATGAATTTGAGCCAAGCCGCGTGTGGGAGATGTCACAAAAAACCATTGCCGAATATGCATTAAACCATGGTGCAGACCGTGTATACTGTTATCAGGCGCTGACGGTGTGCTATCTAGTTGACTACAATGTTCAGGTTGGCTATGAGGCGGCAATTCAGCATTCACCGATTCGCATTCCGTATGATGATTTTGTTGTAAAAGAGGATAGCAGAAGCGGCGGATATGCGATCACTGAAATGGTCACACCGAACAACCAAATTAGCCTGTTAGACTATGGAACTGTGAGAACACAATCGAATTCTGTGTGGGAAAAAATCGGTGGAATTGCTCATTTTGCTGGAGAGGAAGGACCAGAGCGCCATAATTTTTATCAGTATAATTCGTATGGTGATTGGTTTGAATCTTTGTATCAGAATGGTGAATGGGATACATATGATGATGACAATTGGCCGGATGTCAGTGAATCAAGTGCCCAGTGGCAGGATTATGAGACGGGAGTGTAACCTATATATAATATGATGTTGGAGCCAGAGAATGTTGTCTCTGACTCCTTATTGGTTTATAACAGGCACTTGAAAGTTCGTGACTTCAGTCAGGAGTTCTTGCTTTCACGCAGTTAAGAAACGCCTGATGAATGCGTGTGTCTGGATCCAATTCCGGATGAAATGCAAATGCAAACTGATTCTTGTAGCGTACTCCCACGATACGGTTATTCACAACGGCAAGGATTTGACCATTACCAGAAGCAAGTGCATCCTTATCCATTTCTACAACGTATGGTGCGCGGATAAAGGTCATCGGGACAGCACCTATGCCTGCGACATCTGCTTTTGCATGAAAACTTGCTAATTGTCTTCCGTAAGCATTTCTTCTGACGCGGACAGGCAGTGTGCCAAAATATGAATCTGGCTGCCCAGCAATTTGTCCATCAATAGCAGAGGCTAAAAGAATCATTCCTGCGCAGGTCGCAAGGACTGGAAGACCGTCCTCGATCTGCTTTTTTATTGTGTCAAACATGCCAAGCTCACGAAGGAGCTTTCCCTGAACGGTACTCTCTCCGCCCGGAAGAATCAACCCGTCATAATGTTTTTTTAAATCCTCCGCCTGACGCAGTTCTATGCAGTCTGCGCCGAGAGAGCGAATCATCTTTTCATGCTCTGCAAAGGCACCCTGCAGAGCGAGAACTGCAATTGTCATTATTTACCTCTTTCTGCCATTAAAAGTGCGATTTCCTGTTCATTGATTCCGACCATAGCCTCACCTAAATCAGCGGAAAGCTCAGCAATCATCTTTGCATCCGTATAATTGGTGACAGCCTTTACGATTGCGGCGGCACGCTTTGCAGGATTGCCAGACTTAAAGATACCAGAGCCAACGAACACACCCTCAGCGCCAAGCTGCATCATAAGAGCAGCATCGGCCGGAGTTGCGACACCGCCAGCAGCAAAGTTTACAACAGGGAGACGGCCATTATTGTGAACATATAAAACAAGATCATACGGAACCTGCAGCACCTTTGCAGCTTCAAACAGCTCATCCTCACGCATAGATGTCAGCTTTTGGATTTCGCTGTTCATCTTTCTCATATGACGAACAGCCTGTACGATATCGCCAGTTCCAGGTTCACCCTTAGTACGAATCATAGAAGCGCCCTCGTTGATGCGGCGAAGTGCCTCGCCCAAATCCTTAGCACCGCAGACAAACGGAACACGGAAATTTCTCTTATTTATATGGTATACATCATCAGCCGGTGAAAGAACCTCACTCTCATCAATGTAGTCGATGTCGATTGCCTCGAGGACCTGCGCCTCAACAAAATGACCGATACGGCATTTAGCCATAACAGGGATGGAAACAGCTTCCTGAATGCCGCGAATCATCTTCGGGTCGCTCATACGGGAAACACCGCCAGCTGCGCGGATATCAGCCGGGATACGCTCAAGTGCCATAACAGCACAAGCACCAGCAGCCTCCGCAATGCGTGCCTGTTCCGGTGTCGTAACATCCATAATAACGCCGCCCTTTAGCATCTGGGCCAGCTCCTTATTTAATTTATAACGTTCAGTTGCAGTAACGGAAGTATTTGTTGTATCCATAGTGATATTCTCCTTTTCCAAAGCTTTACTTTTGCTTTGCCTTGCATTATACTGACAAAGTGGACATAAGAAAATCCCCAAAATAAATATATTCAGTAAGGTCAGATTGGAGGAAAAAGATCAGATGTTGACATATAATTTAACCGCAACAGGGTCAGATTCACTTTATGAATCACTATATAAATGCATCAAAAACGACATTTTGCAAGGAAAATTGTGCGCTGGTGAGAAGCTGCCCTCAAAACGCAGTTTTGCGAAAAATCTGGGTATAAGTGTAATTACCGTGGAGAATGCCTACGGTCAGCTTTCGGATGAAGGTTATATTTATTCGATGCCAAAACGCGGCTTTTATGTGTCAGATATTGATATGGTGGCAAATCCAAATACAAGCGCGAAAACAAGTGCAGATGCAAATTTGTTTGATGACTCTGCTAGTATTGCCTGCTCCCCTTACTTTGCCGATTTTTCCAGCAATCAAACCGACAGTGAAATTTTTCCATTTACTATCTGGACGAAGACTGTGCGAAGTGTGTTAAACGATAACCGTATTCAATTGATGATCAACCCGCCTTGCGGCGGCATCCTGCCTCTTCGTAATGCAATCGCCCGCTATTTAGGGGATTTTCGAGGTATGAAAGTCGCACCGCATCAGATTATCATTGGTGCCGGAACGGAATACCTCTACGGCCTTTTGATTCAGCTTCTTGGAAAAAATTTGATATATGGCGTGGAAAATCCAGGTTATCATAAGATCGGTAAAATCTGCAAGAGTATGGGCGTGACCTATCGCCATGTCGATCTGGATGAGTCTGGTGTGTCTATACACGAATTAGAGGAAAAGAAGATTGATATCATTCACACCTCTCCGTCCCATCATTTTCCAACTGGTCTTGTCATGCCAGTCAGCCGCCGCTATGAGCTACTCGGCTGGGCTGCGAAAAAAAAGCAGCATTATATAATAGAAGATGATTATGACAGTGAGCTTCGATTAAGCGGAAAACCATTTCCGACATTGCAAAGCATTGATGTTTCAGGAAAGGTTATCTATATGAACACATTTACAAAAACACTTGCATCCACGGTGCGCATCAGCTATATGGTGCTACCTGAGGATTTGGCAAAGCGTTTTTATAGTGAACTATCCTTTTATTCATGTACCGTATCCAATTTCGAGCAGTACACATTGGCACAATTTATGGAAAATGGAAGTTTTGAAAAGCATATAAATAGACTGAGAAATTATTATCAGAACAAGCGAGATGCGATCCTAAAAGAGCTAAAAAGCGGTTCAATCGGAAAATATATTACGATACAAGAGGAAGAAGCAGGAGTGCATTTTCTTATGCATATCCAGTCGGACTGCACAGAGGCAGAGATTGTCGAAAAGGCAAAGGCAGGCGGAGTAAAGCTAGATCCGCTGTCGCGCTACTACATAAAGAACACAGAAAAGCATGAACAAAACGGACAGGAGAATCCGTATGAGAATACTTATGTAATGAATTATTCTTCCGTCAATATGGAAAACATAAAGAAAGTCGTGCAGGTGCTGAGTGAACTAGGGTGACATTGTGGTGGCTCATTATTGTCCCAGTGGTTTGAAAGTAAAAACGAATATTTGGATTTGCAGACTATTCGATTTATTATACTCATAAGAAAGTAACTTATGAGTATAATAATCGGAGGTAAGCATTGCTTATTTTTTCTTTAATTTTAATACATTGACGGAAAGACCTGGGGCAGTAAAGGTAAAACATCTGCCAGCACCAGTTAACATTGTTATTGTGTCATGAACTTGGTCTGGATTGTCAAGGGAGTTTTCAAAATCAGCTTTTCCAGTGAGCTGCGAAACCTCATACTCTGATTTTACATCACAATCTATTGAAATGCAGACTGGATCATCTGTCTCGGAGAAGTTGACAATTTTTATTATTACACTATCGTCAGTATCAGTCGTGACAGAACACATAGATTGATAATGCGGCAGTTCAACAGTATCGATAAGTTTACCATTTAGATATAGACTGACTGCAGTTTTTGTAAGCTCATAGTGAAACTCATTATATTCTCCATAGCGAAGTGAAATTTGTTTTGGCTCTGAATATTGCGTAAGGGAAATGCCGCCGCGATAGAGAGCAGCAGTATTGCCTTCAACAATCCAGCGCAGAGGCTCTAGATTAAAAAGCATCCATGGATCCTTTGGATTCGGATCAGTTCGGTCATAATAGCTGAATGGCTTTGGTGAACACAACATACCAACACCGATTCGTTTTCCTTTTTCAGCCAAAATTTGAACAGTAAAGCTGCCTTCGCGGCTTTCTACATCATTACCTAGAGCAATGCCAGGTAAAATTTGACTTCGAATTGACTGATTAGTAAATTCATCGGCATCATTTTCCTGTAAAACATATGAATCATTGTCCTGTATGGCTTTTCCATGCAGGCTTTTTGTTGGAAAAACAGGTATACTATTGAAAACAGCATTTTTCCAGGTTAATCCACAATCACCGTTGATGACAGGAAGACCATGCAGGGATAGATAAATTTTTTCGCAGGATTCTTTGGAGGAAACTACCATGTCACCGCGATTCGCACCAAATAGTTTGAAACAATAGTAGCTTGGAATAACATAGCTTCTGCTATTATCAAACATTATGAGATTTGGATACCAAGATTGATAATGAACGTGAGAAAATAGTGGAGCATAAGAACAAAGCTTTACAACATCCTGATTTCGTTCAAAACCAACCATAAACATAGCTTCTGAGATTGCAGCGCGCAGCTGTCCCTCATAAGTTTGGTTTACTGCAAATTCACCGACAAAAATGTTGGGATTCTTGCGGCTGTAGTCATCATAAATATCAATATTTTCTGCAAAAAATTCAGGCATATTGTAGTAATGATCATCTACAATATCTGTTTTTATTGTTTCGCTTCTTGTGTTGGAGACAATAATGATCTGAGGATAGCGTTCAAGCACAGCTTCTCGAATGCGATTAAAGCAAGCCTCATATTCAGTACCACTATTTTCATTGCCAATCTCTAGATATTTAAGGGAAAACGGTTCTGGATGACCCATTTTTGCACGCAGACTGCCCCAATGTGTTTGGCTTGAACCAAGTGCATATTCTAAGGCATTTAAGGTATCGTTGATAGCAAACTGCATTTGAGCTTCGTTGAAATAATAAGGACCGCGTCCCTGACAAGTCATACCACAGTTGCACACATAAAGAGCAGAAAGCTTTAAATCCTCACATAACTGCAGATACTCATGGAATCCCAGACCATTTGTAGTTCGATAGTGCCAAAGAAGCCAGTGGCTTGGACGTTCCCAAACTGGACCGACAGTATTACAGAAAAACATAGCTGTTTCAAGTGTAAAGCCTTCTACGATGCAGCCGCCTGGAAAACGCAAGAATGAAGGATGCATTTGTTCAAGCTTTTCTGCAAGATCCTTGCGAAGTCCGTGACCGTGAAATGTTTCTGCAGGCATAAGAGAACAAAAGCCAAGGTAAAGGGTTCCTTTTTCCTGACATTGAATGGAGAAAGTAGCATTTCTTGTTGTTTCAGTGGCCAGAAATTGTGCATCATAGCGTTTCCAATTAGCATCGTTTATGATGATATCGCTGCTGCAGGATGTTTGATTATTTATTTGAATGGATACCGTCAGATGCAGTGTTTGTTCTGATTTTGCAAACAGATAGAAATTATATGTATCTCCTTTTTCTTGATTAATGCCATTATATCCGATGTTATAGATTTTGCCATTTTCCTCAAAATCAACTTGAAGAGAAACGCGCCGATTATCATTGAGTGTATTATCTTTATTAAGCTGCATGTCTGCATTTTCGGAATACCAGGCAGGAATTGTGGTTGGTGCAATTTTTTGTGATGCGATCCAGTCATTCATTCCCTCGCCATTGTTGAACTCATCAATCCATCCTGTTGGAGAAGTAAATGTTTTGCCATTATCGTTTGTGATACAGCCATCGGGAAGCAGAGAATCCTCAAAGGAACGATTACGAAGCATCTCTGGATACAAGCCGCCGTCACCAGCATGGCTGATATCTTCAAAAAATACGCCGTATAGATCTGGAGCGACAGGAAAACGTTTTTCCTGTGTTGAAATAGTAAGTTGACTCATGATAAAAACCTCCTTATATATTTGTGTTACAGTCTATATAAACAGTAACATAGTTACATAGTAATACAACAAAAGTATAAAATAATACATTCTAAAATGATAAAAATAGTAGTACTATATGCTATAGTTTAACGTTTTTCTTACAATAAATCAAGTACAAAATATCAAAAAGGAGGAAAAATGAAAAAAGATATTATGTCAGTACTTCCAGATGGAAGTGAATTTGTCAGCTGGGAAATGCCGTGTAGTTATGATACGGTGATTCATGTAAATCCAGCGCATAAGATGAGTGCAGACAATAATGATGGAAGCAGTGAGGCACCGCTAAAAACAATTTCAGAGGCTGCAAGGCGTGCTGTGGCAGGTACAAAGGTTGTTATTCATCAGGGTACTTATCGAGAATGTGTTCGTCCTAAGGCTGGAGGAGAGGGACCAGAAAAAATGGTTTTCTATGAAGCTGCTGGGGATGGAGATGTTGTTATAAAGGCTTCGGAAGAAGTCACTGAGTTTGAAAAAAGTACAGGATGGAGAATGGGAGAAACAGAAGGTGAGAAAAAAACTCCGATAATTTGGTGTCATCATTTAAACCCAGAGCAATTTAAAGGATATAATCCGTTTTGCGCAGTTAATATTTTGCATGACAGGTTGTTTATTGAGTATGATAAAACAGATATGACACCATATTTAAATCGAAGAGGCATGGTATTTTGTGATGGAAAACCACTTGTACAAGTAGCACTTTATCGTCAGATGACAGAACAGCCAGGAAGCTATTGGGTAGAAGCAAATGGTCAGACGATACATTTTCGACTGGAAAATGATGAAGACCCGAGAATGCATACGATTGAACTTACATGCCGAGAGCAATGTTTTGCACCCGAGATTCCATTTCTTTCATATATTCATGTTAAAGGAATCACTTGTGCACATGCAGCGATGGGAGCACCAGTTCCGCAACGTGGAGCTCTTTCATGCATGCGCGGTCATCATTGGATTATTGAGAACTGCACAATTGACTGGTCAAATGCAGTTGGAATTGATATTGGAAATGAATGCTGGCATCATGATATTTTACCGGATCAACAAATCGGATACACAATTATTAGAGGATGTCATATCAAGGATGTTGGTGTTTGCGGAATTGCAGGATTATTTGCAGAGCATGTGCTTATAGAGGACAACTTAATCGAAGGAACAGGATGGCAGAAAATGGAATTGTCCTGGGAAGCTGCGGGTATAAAACTGCATAACAGCGTGGGAAGTCTGTTTCGTCGTAATATTTTTAAACGAACATATCGTGCCGATCATTTGTGGCTTGATTGCGGAAATGAAAATAACCGCATTACACAAAATTTGTTTTTAGATGGTATTGAGCAAAGAGAGGCAGTTTTTATTGAGTGCAGCAGAGATGAGACAAACTTGATTGATAACAATATTTTCTGGAATATAGAGGGCAGGTTTGACCAGAAAAAAATCCCGAAGGAGCCTGGTTCAAGCGGTTGGTATAAGCTGCGTGAACACGATGTGGTAAATGGATATGGTGTGTATGGTGAAGGAACTGATCATCTGTATCTTTCTAATAATTTCTTTGGAAAGTGCAGAGGTTCTGGATATTTTGCAAAGCCAGTTTCATTTCGCATGGAGCAGGATATGATGCGAGGCGGAACGGGACGTGATACTAGAATTTTTAACAATTTTTTCTATAAATGTGGTCAGTCTGCGATTACATTTCCTACACAGCATAATGAGGCAGAAAATAACTGTTATGCAAATCAGCCTTCTGGATATTTGCGTGTAATGTATCCAGAACCAGAGGTATGCTTGGATTTAAAAACATGGAAGGAATTTTATGGTTTTGATCAGAATGGACAGACTGCCTGGGTTTCTGTTAAGGTGGATACTGAGGCATACACCATTACATTTGACGAGGCAGCTAAAAAGCCGGTCTTTTTCCCTGGACAGGAAAAGAGAATAAATCTGATAGACAACGCAGAGAAGTTAAAGCCAGTATCAACAAATCCACTCACAGCAGGAGATTTCTTTGGGGAAGCTAGAGGAGAACAAAGTTTTTCAGGACCATTTACATCAATAGAAAACAAAAAGGTGTACTCTATTGACCCAAGAAAAAAGATCTACTAAACTATAAATGAAAAATATTCTCAATAACTATTTCCAAATCCACCATGAATTGCTATAATGGCTTCTGAAAAGACATCAAAGTCTATACATTCACAAAGGAAGTGACATAAAATGACACTTAAGGATCTTGAGATAGGAAAGACAGCGGTTGTCACCGTTGTTGGAGGAGAAGGTGCGCTGCGGCAGCATTTTCTTGATATGGGTGTGATTCCCGGGGTTTCGGTGACGGTGGTTAAGCTGGCGCCGATGGGCGATCCGATGGAGCTTAGAATCCACGGATATGAGCTGACTCTTCGTCTGGCAGATGCAGAGAAGATTTTAATTGATGAATCTTCTGTGACAAAGTCGGATGGCAAAAGGGAAAAAAACACAAAAAATGTTTTCAAAGAGAATGCTGTGACAGAGCATCCTGGTCTTGGTGAAGGCGGACGTTTCCACCAAAAGGCAGATGAGCATCCAGTTCCTAAGGGAACAGTATTGACATTTGCTCTTGCAGGAAATCAAAACTGCGGAAAGACAACACTTTTTAATCAGCTGACTGGTTCAAACCAGCACGTTGGAAATTTTCCAGGCGTGACAGTTGACAGCAAAAATGGTCAGATTCGAAATCATCCTGATACGCTTGTGACAGATCTGCCCGGCATTTACTCAATGTCTCCCTACAGCAGTGAGGAGATTGTGACAAGAGAGTTTATTATTAAGCAAAAGCCTACCGGCATTATAAATATCGTGGATGCCACAAATATTGAGCGAAATCTATATCTGACAATGCAGCTTTTGGAGCTTGATGTGCCTATGGTGCTTGCACTCAATATGATGGATGAGATGCGCGGAAATGGCGGATCTGTCCGTATCAATAAATTGGAGTCTATGCTTGGTATTCCAGTTGTCCCAATCTCAGCAGCAAAAAATGAGGGTATTACAGAGCTTATAAACCATGCAATTCATGTGGCGCAATATCAGGAAAAGCCAAGCCGACAGGATTTTTGCGATGAAAACAGTCATAACGGAGCAGTTCATCGCTGCCTTCATGCAATCATGCATCTGATTGAAGATCATGCCGTTAGGGCAGGTATTCCGGTGCGATTTGCGGCAAGTAAGCTTGTTGAAGGCGATCAGCTTGTTGAGCAGGCATTAAACTTAGAGCAAAACGAGAAGGAAATGATTGAGCATATCATTGTGCAGATGGAAGAAGAGCGTGGAATTGACCGCTCAGCAGCCATTGCAGACATGCGTTTTTCATTTATTCAAAAGCTGTGTGATCAGACAGTGATTAAGCCGGGTGAAAGCAAAGAGCACGAAAGAAGCCGGAAAATCGATGCAGTATTGACTGGACGCTATACGGCACTTCCAATGTTTGCTGCAATCATGGCACTTGTATTCTGGCTGACATTTGGTGTGATTGGTGCAGGACTTCAAAATCTGATGGAGATTGGAATTGACTGGCTGACGCAAAAGACAGATGCTGTGATGACGCTATGGCAGGTCAATGATGTGCTTCATTCTCTTGTAATTGATGGTATATTTAATGGTGTCGGAAGTGTACTTAGCTTTCTTCCTATTATTGTTACACTGTTTTTATTCTTATCATTGCTTGAGGATAGTGGTTATATGGCACGAGTTGCCTTTGTTATGGACAAGCCGCTTCGTAAGATTGGCCTTTCCGGACGAAGCATTGTGCCAATGTTAGTTGGATTTGGATGTACAGTGCCTGGTGTAATGGCGACAAGAACACTGCCGTCAGCGCGCGACCGTAAGATGACGATTATGCTTACACCATTTATGAGCTGTACGGCTAAGCTTCCTATCTATGGATTTTTTACATCAGTATTCTTTCCAAAGCAAAGCGGTATTATCATGATTGGTCTTTACTTTTTAGGTATAGCAATGGGTATTTTAACAGCTGTTATTTCCAGAAAGACTATGTTTCATGGAGAGGCTGTTCCATTTGTAATGGAGCTGCCCAATTATCGTCTTCCGGGCGCAAAAAATGTACTCCAGCTGATGTGGGATAAAGCAAAAGATTTCCTTCAAAGAGCATTTACTGTAATCTTTATGGCATCTCTTGTAATCTGGTTCTTGCAGACATTTGACTTACATTTGGCAATGGTTTCTGATTCCCAAAACAGCATTCTGGCAGCAGTAGCAGGTTTGATTGCACCAGTTTTTGCACCGCTTGGCTTTGGCGACTGGCGTATTTGTACATCTTTAATCGCTGGATTTATGGCAAAGGAAAGCGTTGTTTCTACTTTGTCAGTATTGTTTGGAAGTACAAAGACATTGTTGGAAGTACTCTCGCCGCTGTCAGCAGCATCTCTTCTTGTATTTTGTCTTCTGTACACACCGTGTATCGCAGCAATCTCTTCCATTAAAAGAGAGCTGGGAGCAAAATGGGCAGTAGGCATTGTGCTATTCCAGTGTGCTGTAGCATGGGTGGTTGCACTGATTGTGCATTTAATTGGACTGGCGATTGTGGCTATTTAAAATTTTTTATGGAAATTTATAAGACTCCTCGACAGATGCCTAGCATCAGGCATCTGCTCGAGGAGTCTTTTTGAGTAATGTTTATATGGTATACCATCATGATGGACAGCACTTACATTCCTCATTTTGCCAAATACCAACTTCCCTCATCACTTCCATCCTTGGCGTGAGGCGTATATTTTTGAAGTACCTTTTCCATAATTAGCGAAGTTAAAAGAATATAGATTCCTGGAAGAAATAATACGGAAAAAGGAACTGCCATCATAAGAATAATGACTGTGATCAGAAGCACAAGCATGACAATCGTATAATAAAAATGGCGAATCATCATAAAAACAGATAATTTTAATAATTGAAAAAAAGACACAGAAAAGCGAGACATTGTTGCAACCAGATAGATCAAAAGACTAGCAAAAAATGTCATGCAGATCTGGTATATTGCAACCAAATACTGGGGTGCTGCATCAAGAGCTGTGATATATCGAAAATCCATGTATAAAACAAAACTAATAAGAATTCCAAGCAAGGTAACAACGATACCTTGTTTTAAATTAGAACGGTATGATTGCAGGAATGAAGAGAATAGATACCCTCTTCCATGGCGAATCACTTTAACACAGGTATAGTATAAAGCAGCTGTAGAAGCACCAATTGTAACAATAGGAATGCATCCAATGATCCAAAGAATACTCACAAGAATCAGGTTTCCAATGTTTGTGATAAGGCGAAAAAAAGGACTGTTTAAATTCATCATAATTAATTTACCCCCATTTCTTTTTTTTGTTGAGATTAAAAAATAAAAGCCAGTATCTTTCTGTATACACCATAATTGATTTTGAGATAAAAATCAAGGCGAGTTAAGAAAAGTGCAGGAAATGAAAAAAAAGTCCTCTGTATTCTCAAAAAGTCAAATGCTAGAATAAAGTTGACAACAGAAAACGAATCAATGCTTGCCAAAAAAGAGAAGGGAGGAATGAAAAATTATGAGTAAGCAAAAAGTAACCACGAAAAAGGAAAACAAAACAAATTTGTTTGTGTATCTTTGGCAAAACAAATGGCTGTATCTGATGCTGCTGCCGGCAGTCATTTGGGTAATTGTATTTAATTATATCCCAATGGGTGGAATTACAGTTGCCTTTAAGAGCTTTAACTACATGAAGGGAATTTTTGGAAGTCCGTGGTGTGGATTACAGAACTTCAAATTCATGTTTATGACCAATACAATTTGGAAAATAATTTTTAATACAATTTTCTTAAATGTATTGTTCATCGTTACGGGAACGCTGGCACAGTTGGTTCTGGCATTGCTTTTCTGCGAGATCAAAAACAAAATGGTAAAAAAGGTAACACAATCAATTGCCATTTTGCCGCATTTTATTTCTTGGGCTGTAATTGCAATGTTCTTAACTGGATTTTTAAATCAGAACGGTATTGTAAATCAAATCCTAGAAGGAATGGGAAAGGAAAGCATCAAATTTTATTCAGAAGCAGGATATTGGAGAGGGATCTTTGTATTTTTAAAAATATGGCAGGGAGCAGGATTTGGAACCATTGTTTATATAGCTGCGATTACTGGATTTGATCAGGGCATGTATGAAGCTGCTAAGATTGATGGAGCAAATCGTTTCCAACAGATTTTTAAAATAACGCTTCCATTGCTGAAAACGACCATTGTATTGCTGACACTGATGAGTATCGGTAATATTTTCAAGGGTGATTTCGGAATGATTTATGCAGTAGTCGGTGATAATGCATTGCTCTATGATACAACGGATGTAATTGATACATATGTTTACCGAATTTTCCGTACGAACAGCAATCTGGGAATGTCCACTGCCGTCAGTGTATTCCAGTCACTTGTTGGACTTATCATGGTATTTAGTGCAAACCTTGTCGTTAAGAAGGTTGACCCTGACTCTGCAATGTTCTAAGAAAGGGAAGGAAAATAGGTATGAAGGCAAGTGGAAAGAAAATAAAAACAGGAAAAGATACAATCCTGATGAATATCATTTTGGTGATCATCATTGGCGGATTCTGTGTTTTGTGCTTGGTTCCGTTTATTATGATGATTGGCTCAAGCTTCGAGACCGAATATAATTTATCCCATTATGGATATACGTTTTGGCCAAAAGAATTTACATTAGATGCGTATAACTTGATATTGAAGGATGGCCAGATTGTACAAGCATATAAGGTGACAGTGTTCATTACAATTGTCGGAACAATTTTGAGCATGCTTATGACAATGATGATTGCATATCCATTGTCACTTGGTAAGCTAAAGGGAAAAACATTTTTTACCTTTTTCATTTATTTTACGATGCTGTTTGGAGGCGGACTGGTTCCAACCTATTTGTTAATTAGTAAGTATCTGGATATGAGAAATACAATCTGGGTTTTGATTATTCCAGTTATGTTTAATGCTTGGAATATGTTTCTTATGAGAAACTTCTTTAAAGGAATACCGGGAGAGTTAGCAGAATCAGCTTATGTAGATGGTGCAAATGATATGCAAATTCTGTTTAAAATTATTCTTCCAGTTTCAGTTCCAGGCATTGCAACTATCAGTCTTTTCTACGCTCTGAGTTATTGGAATCAGTGGTATAATGCAATGCTTTATATTGATGATTCTACATTGTATCCGCTTCAATATTATATTATGAATATTTTGCGATATGCAGATGCGTTTAAGCTGATGGCAATGTATACCAGTGTAAGTACGGCAGATTTGCCAGCAACATCAATTAAGATGGCAACGACCGTGGTTACGATTGGACCAATTGTGTTCGTTTACCCATTCGTACAGAAATACTTCACAAGCGGACTGACGGTGGGTGCAATTAAAGGATAAAAAAGTAAAGGAGAGAAAAAACAATGAAGAAAAGAGTATTAGCATCATTAATGAGTCTGAGTATGGCAGCAGGTCTTGCAGGTTTTGGCGGTGCAGAAGTAAAGGCAGGTTCAATGGATATCACAGAGGATATTACAATTAATATCCGTGCGATGAATCAGTACACAAATTTGGATCGAATCCTTGATAAGTATTATGAGTTAGTAGCAGATGATCCGAATTTAAGTCATGTAAAATTAAATTTCAGCTATGTAACAGGCGGAGATTACAAAGATAAGCTTACAACCGCAATTGTTGCTCAGGAAGATGTAGATCTTATGTTCGTTGGCTCTTGGCAGGGACGTACTGATTTCGTTAAAGATGGTGTATTTAAGGAATTAAGTTCATATTTTGGAGATGAAGAAAATTTCCCAGGACTGGCAAAGTATTTCACTCAAGATATGTTAGATGCTCAGAAATATAAGGATGGACTCTATTATATTCCGCTTGGAGTAGGAGAAGATTTGAGAGGTGTTGCATACCGTGAGGATTTGAGAAAAGAATACGGCTGCGATGAGATCGTTGATGAAGCAACGCTGATGGAATATCTTAAGACGATCCAGTCACATATTGATGATGGAAGCTTGGATATGAATGCTGCATGGGGTGTTACTCAGGGACAGGGCTTTATGACATTCCGCAACATGATGTTTGAAGCACCAAGAAATAACATTTATAAAGTTACGGCAGGAACGGATTTCTTTGTATATGTAGATGACAACAATAAGGTTGTAAATGCAGTTGTTATGGGAGATGATGATGAGCAGTTTAAGGATTTCCCAGAAGGTTATAACTATGATTTTATTACTGAGCGTATGGATGAATTGACAGATTGGATGCCGTATGCCAACAATGCAATCACTGAAGGAGATGAGTATATCGACTTTAATGTAGGTCAGTCCGCAGTAACATACCATTGTATTTCTGAGTTAAACACGGTAATTCCAAGCCTTAAGCAGTATGATCCAGATGCGGAGGTTGGATTCTATGTATTTGATGAGATGCAGAGAAATAAAGAGCCAGAAGGAATTCCAAGTACACTTCTGGCAAATAATTCAGTTGCAGTTCCAGCATGGTCTTCAGATGAGAAAACTAATGCAGTTATGCATTTCTTAGACGCATTGTATGGTCGACCAGAAATTAACCACCTGTTCTGCTATGGCATAGAAGGTGAGGATTATGAGGTATCCGGAGATGGACTTGTTCAGAATCCGTTAAAGACAAGTGATGATCCTGACTACTATTTCTTCCCGACCTACTCATTAGTTTATACACCAACAGAATTTAAGTATTATTATGACTGGGCTGTAGAGGATGAGACATATAAAGAGTATTTTGATTATCAGGGAGATATGGAAAATTCTTATGTTTTGACAAAGGATTCTGGATTTGCTTTTGATGCGACTAATGTTCAGACAGAAGTGGCAGCAATCTCAGGTGTAGCAGAAAATTATAAATTTAATCATGGTACCTATGAGACAAGAGAGGCAACAGAAGAACAGGCAGCAGAGCAGCACAAGTTATTTGAAGCAGCAGGACTTGAGACAGTGAGACAGGAAATTATCGATCAGATGCAGGCTTTCTTTGATGAAAAATAAAAAGTAAATAGCAAAAAGCTGAAACTAGTTCGACCAGTTTTGGCTTTTTGTGATATAATAAAGACACTGAAATATTTTGTCTGAAAAAAATTGATAGGAAAGGGGATAAATTATGAAATTAATGATTGTAGATGACGAAGAATATACGCGCGAAGGAATTCGCGATTCTTTTGAGTGGAGTAAGCTTGGAATACAGGAAATTATGCTGGCTCAAAATGGAAAAGAAGCACTTACGATTGCAAAATGGTTTATCCCCGACATTATTCTTACTGATATCAAGATGCCCCAAAAAGATGGAATTGAATTTACAGAGGAGATTGTAAGCCGTTTTCCGAATTGTAGAATTCTGTTTATGAGTGGTTATGTAGAGGTTGAATATTTCAAGAGTGCACTCAAATTAGATGTCATTGATTATATTGAAAAACCAATTGATAAAGATCGTTTGTGGAAAGCGATGGAAAAAGCAGTTGATTTTATTCAAAAAAACAGAAAGATAGAAGAAATCAAAATTGATAATCAAGAAATGAAAAAGGTTCGACTGCTGCAGGCCTTGATTAGCACGGAGCCAGATGAAAATTGGCTTCTTCATGCATGTGAAGAGGTTGGTTTTCCAGAAAAGGGAAATTTTGTATGCTTTATTATAAAGCAGTACAAGGCAAGCAAATCTAGGGAAGAAGTGAAGACAGAGCTTGTCTCGATTTTACAAAAATATGATATTTCGTATCTTATTGATTATCTAAAAGGGGCGGGATATGTATGTGTCGTTCAATGCAAGAATATAAAGAAGTTTTCATTGACACAGATGGTTAATGAGATCCTTCAAGATAAAGAATTGATTGCAGGACTCGGTCTTTGGGTAGGCAATCTGAAAGCAATTAGCCAAAGCTATCGCTGTGCAGAAAGAGTGTTGGAATTCTATTTTTTTGATACAAAGACTCAAATGCTAGAACTGAAAGAGGAAATGATTCAGCCAAAAAAATTAGATCCAGGAATCTATAATCAGTTTTTGGCGATTCAAAAAGAAAAGCCAGAAGAACTTAGATGCTATCTAGAAAAGCTCTTGGAGGAGATTGGAAATTCTAAGCAGTACAGACGAGATGACATCAAGAGCATGTTTTCTTCGCTTTTGCAGGTTTCAATTCAAGAGAGAAAAGGAATCTTGTCTCATCTTGATGGAATATATCAGGCAGAGGATATGGAAAAACGAATTCAATATATGGATACTTTTGATGAATTAAGATTGTTTGTGCGAAACTTCTTGGATGCCTATGAAAAAGAAATTGAAGGAAAAAACGGCTATTCTTGGATTGTGCAAAAAATCATGGAGTATGTGGCTCAGCATATCGAAAATCCAGATCTTTCTGTGCAGGAAATTGCAGATCATGTGTCGTTGTCTCCTACTTATATCAGTATTTTATTTAAAAAAGAAGTTAGGGTGAATTTAAAGCAATATATTAGCAATATTCGCATGGAAAAGGCAAAGAAAATGTTGAAGAGTGAATGCTATAAAATTGCGGAGATTTCTGAAAAATGTGGCTATGCCAATGCAAATTATTTTTCTAGGGCATTTCATAAGAGCGAAGACATGACTCCTGTAGAATATCGCGAAAAGGTAACTCTATGAAACGATTATCAAGTGATTTGGAAAAAAGGGTAAAAGTCTCTTTTTTAATTGGTGTGTTTATAATAGTCAGCCTATTACTTGCTACTTTTTATGTTGTATATCGTGTGAATTTGGAAAAACAGCAGATGTACTCGTTAAATCAAAATTACACACAAAATTATGAGGGTATCAGCAGCAATGTAGAAAGAATGGAAAAGCTTTCCAGACAGTTTTCTGTGGGGCTTTCTCTGGAAATGATGCAGATTTTTGGAGAAGATTCTTTAAAAGATGATATGGCAATGTTTGAAGATCTGACCGAATACACAAATACATTGGAGTTTTCAATGGGAGATATCAGTATCTTCTATTACATTGATGATGATTTTGTTGTTGTACATCAAAATGGATTGCATTATCGTCCGATTAAGAGTATTGAGAGTGAAGATTGGTATGAAAAGTTAAAAGAAAACAATGGAAGAAATACTTGGTTTTCATTTCAGAAGGATGAGTATTTTCCAGAAAACAAAACGCTTTCTCTGGCAAGGTACATTACCGATAGCAATGACTATCGAAATCAAATTGGTGTTTTGGTCTTTTCTATGGACACCAGTACGCTGCTTCGCTCTTTCACGAAAATCACAGAACAGCAAGTAATGTATCTGGCAGATGAAAATGGAACGATAATTGCATCTTCAGAAGCTTTGGAGAACAATCCAAAATGGGGGCAGGAAAGTAATTCACAATCAAGTATGGATGCCTATGAGGTCTGGAAAAACGAGCAGGGAAAATTTTTAATAAGACGATGCGAGATTGACGATACTGGGATTTATCTGGTATCACTGGTTCCATATGAGTATATGGGAGCAATCTATAAGAGTTTTCTGTTTTGGGTGTTAGGTGGTTATTTTTTGATTTTATTATTAGCCGCTTTTTATATTTCTTTTATGTCTAAGCGCTTGACGATACCATTGAAAAAGCTAGCTGAATCAATTAGTACAGCGACTGTCAGTGGCAAGTTGGAATGTCTTGAGATTGATAGTACTGAGAAAGAAATTTGTACATTGGTGGATGCCTATAACATGTTAATTCAAAAAATAGAAATTCTTTTAAAACAGCAGTATTCGTTGGGAAAAGAAAAACAACAGGCAGAGCTGATGGCTCTTCAGTCACAGATCAATCCTCACTTTTTATACAATACGCTTGAGATGGTTAACTGGATGGCTGAGCGAAATGAGAAGGAAAATGTGCAGACGGTCATTCAAAAAATGTCAACTTTTTATCGATTGGTACTAAGCAAGGGGAAGGATATCGTCACGATAAGGGAGGAACTTGCTCTGTGTGAAACGTATCTGACTATTCAGCAGATGCGCTTTCAGGGAAGGATTCAATATGAGCGAGATGTAGATGATGAGATTTTGGACTATTTGATCCCAAAGATTACGCTGCAGCCATTTGTCGAAAATGCGATTTTGCATGGAATTATTGCATCGATAGAGGGAAGAGGAACGCTTTCAATCAATGGATGGGAGGAAGACGGAAGAATTATTCTTGCAGTGATGGATGATGGCGCAGGTATGGCAGAGGAAGATCGAGAAAAGTCAAATTCAAAAGGCAGCCATTATGGAATGAAAAATATTGGGCTGCGTTTATCGGTTTATTATCAAGAGGATATCAAGATAGAAGTGGAAAGCACAAAGGGAGTTGGAACTTGTGTATCAATCAACATTCCGATGTGGCCGAAGGATACAAAGAGGGGTGCAGAATGATGAGCAAAAAAATTTATAAACTGTTATTGACCTTCTTGTCGCTGCAGCTTTTGGTAGGATGTGCAGGCTCTCCTAAAAAGATTGAACAGAAAAAGGCAGAGGAAAAGACAGTTACGCTTCGAATTTTAACGATGGGAGAAGAACCGACTAATGGGATGGATTCGTTTTATCAACAGTTAGATCAAATGACAAGAGAAGATCTGGGCTGCATTGTGCGGTTCACCTATATTCCGTGGGGAAATGAGAAGCAGGAGATTGACAGTGCAATTGCTTCTGGCGAATATGATATCTATTGCAATGGTGTTTTCAGCAATTACAGAGAGAAAGCAGCGAAAAATGCTTTTTTAGATTTAAAACCTTATCTTGGAATGGTGCCAGAGCTGACAAAACACTATGAACAGCTTGACAAAGCGGTATTAGAGGAATGCGAGATGAATGGGAAATTATATGGTCTTCCTCAACTAGATTATAAGACTAGCGTGAGAAATGGCATTTTCCTTTATCGCGAAGAACTCTGCGACAAATGGGGAATCGAAAAAGTTACCGATTTGGATTCAATGGAGCAGTATTTATATACAGCAAAGGCAACGGATTATCAAAAATATCTAATGATTACCGATAATCGAATCTGGGAGTGTCTGTTTATAATACTCGGAGGAAGTGACTATCTGGAAATTACTTCTATTCAAGATATGCCATATGCAGTAATTGATATCGAAAATCCAAAGAATGTGGTATGCCGCATGGAGACAGAAGCGTTTAAAAAGATGCTGCTCTATGTGTCGAAGTGGTATCGAGATGGTATTATTGATTCAGACATTTTGGGAGTGACCGATAACGAAGCAAACCGAGCAATTCAAATGCTTTTGGCAGATCAAAAGCCATGTGAGACTAATTCTACGCTAAGTGCTGTGGAACAGAACTACATTCCCATTCTCTATGAAAAAAATCCACAGTGGAAATGGAACTTTTACTATTATAGTGAGAAAAATCCAGTGTATCGCTGTTCACTTTCCAATGACACCTGTACTTCAATTTCAAGTAAGTGCCTGTATCCTGAGAAAGCGATTCAGTTTATTGAGTTGGCACACACAAATGAAAACTATTACGACCTGCTTCGCTATGGCGTAGAGGGAATTAATTATGAGAAAAAAGACGGAAAAATTCTGTATGAAAATATTTCTTCCAAAGATCGCTACACATCTTGGACAGGACTTTCAGATTTATTTATGGAAAAACAGATTATTCTTCCAGATGAACATTGGAATACATTGGTAGAGAATTTTCAAAAGGAGCATGTGTGGAAAGAGATGACAGTCGGTGATCATCCGTTGAACGGATTCGAATTAGACTATAGTAATATTAATAAGGAAGAATTAGATAAGGCATGGAATGTCTATATGAAGCCACTTGTCTGCGGTGTGACAAAAGATTGGGAAGCTGATTATGAAATTGCAATGGAAAAGATGTATGAAGCTGGTTTGAAAGAATACATAGAGGAAATACAGAAGCAGGTTAGTGCCTATTATCAGAGCAAGGAAAATTGACTAAAAACAATAATTAATTCAGAGAAGGGAGCAAGGAAAATAATGAACAAAAATGGAGAAATGTGGTTTGATGATCAGGGCAATGCGATTCAAGCTCATGGGGGAATGATCCTAGAGTATCAGGGCGTATGGTACTGGTATGGAGAAAACAAAGGAGCTGATAACTGTCCGGGAACATCAAGAGTAGATGTGATAGGAGTCAGCTGCTATTCATCAAAAAATTTGCAGGATTGGCATTACGAAGGCTTGGCTTTAGATGTGAGAAAAAATCAATTGAAGGGAAGCTTATTTCGTCCTGAAAATGTTTGCGAACGCCCAAAGGTAATTTACAACAAAAAAACAGGAAAATTTGTTATGTGGTATCATCTGGACACACCAGATTATGGTTATGCAGGGGTAGGAATTGCTGTTGCAGACAAGCCGATAGGACCATTTTCTATGATTAAGGAAATGAGACCAAATAGACAAGATTGCCGTGATATGACATTATTTATAGATCAAGATCAAACGGCGTATCTTCTCCATAGTAGTAATTGGAATAAGACACTGGATATTTCAAGATTGACAGATGATTATCAGGATGTTGATGGTTTTTATGTATCCGTAATGATTGATCAGGAAAGAGAGGCACCAGCAATCATCAAAGAGCAGGACATGTATTATATGGTAACTTCTGGCTGTACTGGATGGAATTATAATAGTGCTTTATATGCAACCAGTCCGTATTTGTTAGGAAAATGGAAGCTGATTGATAATCCGTGCGAAGGAGATGGATATCGAGAGACTTTTAAAGGTCAAAGTACCTATCTGTTTCGAGTAGGAGAGCAGATCTATCTGATGTTAGACCATTGGAAACCTCGAAACCTGCAGGATTCTGGATACAGTATTCTTCCAGTGACAATAGAAAACGGCAAAATGACAGTGCATTGGACTGAGTATTTTCAAATACAAAACTGATTAGTGCCTATTGATTATGTTACAATTACCCTTTTTGTAAAGAATCAAAGTATTTTTTAGGTCTGTCTGATGCTAGAATAAGGGCATCAGGCAGATCTTTTTTTGCCAAAAATAAAAATAGAAGAGAGAGGAAAGTTAACGATTATGGAACAGACAAAAAGCTATGCAGGAAATCATGTACAAAACACAGATGGAGTTGGTACGCTTGATCATCAGACAAAAGAATGGTTGAATCAAGTTTATGAAAAAATTGAGACAAAGCTAGAGTGGGTCAGTGAAAAATCAAAGGATAAGATTCCATATTTGACAATCAATGGAGAACACGATGATCGCAGTGATTTGTCAAAAAAGTGGAATGAAAATGATGGACTCAACTGGTGGACAAATGGCTTCTGGGGTGGTATTTTGTGGATGCTTTACCATGCAACTGGAAAAACGCGCTTTGCAGAAATTGCACGCATTTCCGAGGAAAAAATGGATGCCTGCTTTAATGATTATTATGGACTTCATCATGATGTTGGATTTATGTGGCGACCGACAGCTGCTGCTGACTATGATCTGACACAAAATCCAGAATCACGAAAGCGTGCGCTTCACGCTGCCAATCTCTTAGCAGGTCGATTCAATCCAGTTGGAAACTATATTCGCGCATGGAATGATATTCCAGGATCTAGCGACGATACAAGAGGCTGGGCAATCATTGACTGTATGTTAAATCTTTCCCTTCTTTATTGGGCGTCCGAGGAGACAGGTGATCCGCGTTTTCGTCAGATTGCAATGCTTCATGCCGACACCGCTCAAAAATATTTTGTTCGCCCAGACGGATCGGTCAACCACATTGTTGAGTTTAATCCAGAAACAGGTGAGTTTGTGCGCTCCTATGGTGGTCAGGGCTATGCACAAGGATCTTCATGGACACGCGGTCAGGGCTGGGGCGTGTATGGCTTTATGATTAGCTACATTCACACTGGCAAGCAGGAGTATTTAGACACAGCAAAGAGAATTGCCCATTATATCATGGCAAATATACCAGAAGATGGCATCATTCCAGTTGATTTTAGACAGCCAAAAGAGCCGGCATGGGAGGACTCCTGCGCAGCTTGTGTTATCGCAAATGGACTGATCGAGGTTGCAAAGCATGTACCGGAACTGGAAAAGGAAATGTACATAAGAGCAGCGATCAAGATTTTAAAAGCGATTGATCAGACAAGAGCAAACTGGGGAACGGATTGCGATTCAATCGTATTAAATTGTAGCGGTGCTTATCATGATCAAAAGCATCATTTTACAATGGTCTATGCAGATTCTTATTTTATTGAGGCGGTACTAAAACTTAGAGGAAACGATTATTTTATCTGGTAACAGTTTATAAAACGGGGAAAAGGAATCAGTCAAATGGAAAACAATAAAAAACAGATAAAAGAACAAGTCGCATCGGGCATTTGGAGACTTCGCTTTGGCATACCAAGTACCTACACGCCGACCGCTCACAGAAAAAGTGAAATAAAAATGGATGCACTATCTCAGTTATCAAAAACACAAACAAAAGAGCCGCAGCTGCCTTTTAGTATCGATTCAGTTCAGATCAAGCACACAAATAGAGGAATTGTTGTGACACTTCCAATGAGCACAACAGAGGATATCTTTGGCTTTGGTTTACAGCTACAGAGTGTCAATGCAGCTGGAAGAAAGCGATATATTAAAGTCAACTCAGATCCAAAGATGGATACTGGTGAGAGTCATGCACCAGTGCCTTTTTATGTATCCACTGCCGGCTACGGTTTATTTGTGGATACATATCGCTATGTAACCTTCTATATGGGCACAAGTGCAGAAAAGGGCGCATCAGCAGATAAAAAGGAAGTCAATCAGCAGCACAAGGAATTTAGCGAGTCGGCTCTGTATGCCTTTAAGCGTGCATCTGAGGAGAGAAAGGTCATTATTGAAATTCCGTCTGAAAAAGGCGTGGATCTCTACTTTTTTGCCGGCGATAGTAAGACTGCTGTACAGCGATACAATCTGTTTTCAGGCGGCGGCTGTGCAGTTCCGATGTGGGGACTTGGCATGTGGTACCGTGTATATGGCGGAAGCGATCAGGATCATGTTAAAAAATTAGCTGAGGAGTTTCGAGCTGAAAAAATGCCAATTGATGTGCTCGGACTAGAACCGGGATGGCATTCTCATTCCTATTCATGCACATATGAGTGGAGCAATCTTTTTCCAAATCCACAAAAGATGTTAGACGAACTGGTGAAGCAGAATTATCATATCAATTTGTGGGAGCATGCGTTTGTCTATCCGGCAGCAAAAATTTACGAAAAATTGATTCCATACAGTGGTGATTATGAGGTGTGGAATGGTTTAATTCCTGATTTTTCAATGGAAGAGACCTGCAAAATTTTTGGGGATTGGCATGAAAAGCAGTTGATTGACAAAGGAATCACTGGCTTTAAATTGGATGAGTGTGATAACTCAGATTATAATCCATCGTGTTGGTCCTTCCCAGATAGCGCAGAATTTCCAAGTGGCATGGACGGAGAGCAGATGCATAATGCGATTGGGTTGTTGTATCAACATATGCTTCAAAATGTATTTCATAAGAAGAATATTCGCACACTTTCTCAGGTTCGCTCGTCCGGTTCACTTGCTGCACCAATGCCATTTGTGCTGTATTCTGATCTCTACAGCCACAAGGAATTTATTCGCGGTATGGTGACGGCACCGTTTTCAGGTCTTTTGTGGGCACCAGAAGTGCGCGACTGTGCAGATGGGCATGATTTACTGAGACGCGTGCAGACAGTTTGCTTCTCAGTTCACGCTCTGCTAAATTGCTGGCGCATTCCAAATGCACCGTGGAAACAGGTGGATATTGAGAAAAATCTGAACAATGAATTGATGGAAGATGCAGGATATTACACCGATGAGTGTCGCAAATTGTTTGAGCTTCGTATGTCTCTTGTTCCATATTTATATAGTGCATTTGAGGAATATCAAAAGAGTGGTTTGCCACCAGTGCGTGCAGTTGCGATGGAGTATCCGTTTGATGAAGCGGCAAGAAATTTGGATGATGAATATTTCTTTGGAAAGGATCTTCTTGTTTGCCCGCTGACACTTGAGGATGGTACGAGCAGAGAAGTGTATCTTCCAGACGGCATATGGTACAATTTCTTTACAGGAGAATCAATTGAAGGTGGAAGACGACTGGTGCTGCAGGCAGATTGGAATGAAATGCTTGCCTTTGCGCGTGAAGGAGCAGTGATTCCAGTGGCAAGACCAAATCTATGTATCACAAAAGATACGGTATTTGAAATTACGGTAAAAAGCTTTGGAAAGCCTGGAAGCTGTGAGTTATATGAGGATGACTTTGTGTCATTTGATTACGAGAATACAACAGAAAAGAAAACAATTCGTATTGTCGCAGATGATGATGGCACGATTACAGCCTACGGAGCCAAAACAAGTAAGAAATATCGCTTTTTAAACTGCATTGTGACCGAGTAATCATAGGCATCGGTTGGGGGCAAAAGAATGTTTGCCTCCAACCTTATTTGCAGTTTCTTAGGGAGGACTTAAAGTACAATGATACAAGAACAAAAACTGAAACAGCTAATAAAAGAGGCAAGAGAGTGTCTAGCAGAGCTTGCTTTCTATACCACAAAGGTGGCACAGATTTCACTTTTGGATATGATACAAAAGGCTGAAGATGCAGAGTTTCTTCCATTTACAACCAAAAGAGAGTTTGGTGATTGGCATTGGACAAGAGATGATGCCTGCCAATTTGCAATGAGACGCTATACAATGGCATCGGTCTGGCTAAATGAAGGAAGTGTGTACAGCACATATGGACTGGCAGATGCGCTGGAATGGTACAAGTCTCAGGATTTGCGAAAGCCATTAAAAGCATCCGAACTGGATTCTTCGAGGGATGGCGAGTTGTCTATGGAGGAAACCTGGGACTATTATGAAAATTTGTGTCAGGATTTTTTGAGCGATTTTTCATATGGAAATGAGATTGGACAGTATAGCAGACAGGCCAAAGACACGCTTGCAGAGGCGCTTGAAACTTTTAGAAAGCTTCGCGCAGAATATTGCCAAAGTTTTTGCGAAAAATCCGATGAGAAATTGCAGCAGGCATTTGAAAAATCGGATTCAGAGCAATCAAATTTAGAGCAATCGTATTTTGAGCATTCTGATCAGACAGAAACTTCAAAGAATTGCGTAGCAGAGGCACTTGCAGGCTGCCTCAATGCGCTGTGGGAACTTCGCACTTCTCGTGTACTTCGCAGCGAAACAGAAAAAGAAGCGGGTGGAAATATTCTTTGCAGTGCGAAGCAGATGGAAGAAATTCGAGAAAAGATAGAGAATGATCCGCTTATAAAAGAGCAATACCAAAAGATAAAAGAAATTGCAGACAGCGCTTCACTAGAACAACGAAACAGTGCCTATCAGGTTCTGTTTGAACCAGACGATTACAATCGGTTAAATCGCGAGTTTGTCATTGAGACAAGTGCAGGAAATCGCCCTAGCTTTTGCGTCCCGAAGAAAACGGTATCGGCAAGTTTTTCTCTTGTACTTCCAAGAGAGGATAACGAAGAAGATGGACTTGGATCAATTCGTGTGTGGAATATCGGATTAAAGTCTTCTGAGAATGAAAATATTCATTTGACAAAAGAGAAAGCGATTACGCTATGCAATCCATCCAAGGATCATGAGGATAGATGGACTTATCCAGAAAAAATTTGTCTGAATGAGAATGCACTTTACACGATCGTGTTTGATGCAAAGCAGGATGGAAAATTCAAAAAAGGAATGCAAATTTGCTTGACCTTTTTTGATGAGGATGGAAATACGCTTGGAACACATGAGGAAAATTTTAATCGAAAAGCTTGGTTGGATGTAAAAAAATATAATCTTTATACCCAGTGTGATGCGATCTGCTATTGGTATACAAACGATAAAACCTATGCAGAAAAATCCAAAATTGAGATGCTTCATTTTCTAGATGATTTCTGCCAGGGGGCACAGCACTGGCTTCGCTACAACGAACGTCCTGAGGGAAGTGATGCTTACGGTGGTGTTCAGGGTGGCCGTATTCTATTTACAATTGCAGTTGCCTACTCAATGATTTGTGATAGTGGTGTTTGGAGTGATACAGAACGATCCCGTTTTTATGGCCTCGTTTCCTATCTGCTTTCATATCTAGCAGATCTTCGTGACCGCACACTTATGACAAAAGAGAGAACCCAGCGAGGAAGCAGCAATTGGCAGACTGATATGCATATCGGAACGGCAGCGATGATGATGGCACTTTCTGATTTTCCAAATCGAAAAATTTGGCTGTATAATGCAGAGTCAGTGCTTCGCGCCCAGTTGGACTGCAAAGTAAATGCGGATGGTTCTTGGCCGGAATCACTTCGATATCATTTTGCATCACTAGAACATTTTTCTATGTATGCAAGACTTTGGGAACGTGAATCTGGGCAGAACTGGTTTGCATCGAAAAAGGATACCCCAGGTCTGATCGAGATGTTTCGCTATCCGCTGTACACACAGACACCGCCATATTCCTTTTTTAATTATTGTATTGCAACTCCGCCATTTGGCGATCATAAGTTGGGCAATGGAAGCGAGTTTGCTCTGTACGGTCTTTACTGCAAGCTCATTAGTCAATATGACAAAGAAATCGCAAAAAAGATGTATGCGACCTGGTGTCGGGCGAAGAGTCCAGTGAAAGGCTTCTGGGGAGAATCGGTTACACTTGAAAATCTGCTCTATCCAACTCAGATAGAGCTAGATTTTGACAATAATAGGGAAAAAGAAGGGGAAGACAAGATAACTTTTGAAATCAACACAGAAAATACAGATCCGATGGCAAGGATACTGGATCTTCGTTCAAATTGTGAATTTACAGATTCTGGAATTTATAGCTTTCGTGACCAGTTCGGCACACCAAAGGAAAACTATTTGGCAGTTATGTCAAGTCCTAAAAAGATTGGACACGGGCATCTTGATCAGGGTGCATTTGTCTACTATTATCACGGTGTCCCGATTGTGATGGACTCGGGAATCGAGGGCTATTTTGAAGCAAGTACACCGTGGCATATTTGCTCTTATTCACATGCTGTGATGCAATTTGCGTCAGAAAATAGAGAACCTGTGAAAAAGACAGAGGGCTTTATCAATTTAACTGCTGGAACCTACAGCCTAGAGCGCGGCTGGAATGATGGCCCAACCCACAGCAAGGTGAAAAAAATTTGCATGAATAAAGATGTGGAATCCATTTGCCTTGAAATTGAAAATTCGAAAGGCTCTGGAATTGAGCAAAGAACCATCACAATGGATCATCAAAAGGAGACTTTGACAATAGAGGATCAAGTAACTGACTTTTCGGGAGAAGTACTTTTTACTCTGCCGCTGTTAGCAAAGTCGGTAACGAGAAATGAAAATGAATTTTTTGCCAAAGGCTATGAGAACGTCACAACTCGAATTGTGGTTCATTCAAAAATGCAGTCGTTTTTGATAGAACCGGGACGCGCAACCGTGATGGCACCAGGCTTAGAAGATCACACAAATCTTTGGTATCTTCGCATTAAAGCAAGGGCAGAGGATGGATTTTTTGTCACAATTGAGCCACATGAAACGGGTCAAAATGGAGAGTAGAATATGAAACTTGCATTGATTCAGACAAAACAAAATGAACTTTACAATTTTCCGGGGACACGGACTTTTGATACAGAAGAGGTATTGCGGTTGCGACATGAATACATGGAAGAAGTATTTCGCATGGCAGAAGAAGCGGCAAAAGAGGGAGCTGATCTGATTGCGACAACAGAAGTAGTAAATTACAGCGGTCATTTTTCAAAAATAAAAGTACCATATGCTGATTTGTATCAGGAGATGAGCCAAGAGCAGGAAGAGACATTAAATGAGAAAAATAACAAATCCGATTATAACGTGCCAACAAATGAGGAGACTCGTTTTGCAGCAATTGCAGCAAAGTACGGTGTAATGATTCTTGCCGGACTAGCGCGAAAGGAAAACGGAAAACTCTATAATAGTACGGTTTTCTGGGGAAGAGACGGCAAGGTGCTAGATATTTATCATAAGATTCATCTGGCAGGGGATGAGTCAGAAGTGTTCATACCGGGTGATAGACTTCACATAGTGGATACCGAATTTGGGCGAATCGGAATGGCGATCTGCTGGGATATGCAATTTCCAGAGACAGCAAGAAATCTCGCAAAGATGGGCACTGATCTGATTGTGTGTCCGACATGGGGATGGGAGTGGATTTATGGTCCGGCAAGAGCCTATGAAAATGGTATTTTTGTAGCGGCGGCAATGGCAGTTCCGTATTGGATGCCAATTGAAGATCTAAGGCGGCCGAGTATGGTTGTTTCACCAGATGGAAAGATTTTGTCAGAAGGTCCGACTGACAAGGCGGCAATTGTGTATTGTGAGATTAACGATATTCACTGCAAACAAAGCAGGGAGTTTCGCCTGAATACACCACTTCGGTGAACAAGATTTGCAATTTGTAAAAAAATGCAATAAAACAGGCGGCAAGAAAGCCGCCTGAAAAATAATAGTAAACTTACTTCGCCCACGGAAAGATAATCGAGAGGCTGTCATCTGAAGAACTGCTTGCTGAAGTAGTATCTGGTGCAGATTCAGCAGTTTGTGAGCCTTCGGTCTGATTTTCGCTTTGAGATTGTCCTGCCGTCGGTGCTTGTGTTTCGACCTCGGATTGCTGCACTTGTGTTTCAGCTGACGTATTTGTCTCTGGCTGAATCTCAGTGGACTCCTGTGTCTGTCCAAGCGCTGGATCAAAGTAATTATAAACCTGACCTGGTACCATGCCGCCTCTTGCAGCTGCCATTTCACTGACTGTAACGAGCTCATAGCCGGCAGCAATCAGTTCTGGGATGATAATTTGGGATGCCTGCGCAGAGGATGCTTCCATATCGTGCATAAGCACAATGGCGCCGTCTTTTACCTTGCTTCTTATCGTATCGCATGTGGTTGCCACATCATGATGCTGCCAGTCAATTGTGTCCACGCACCACATGATAAGCGGATAACCGTCATCAACAGCTGCTACATTGGCACATGATGCATCATCAGTTGCGCCTGTCGGCGGTCTCATGATGCATGGGCGGTTTCCTGTAATCATCTGCACATAGGAGCTTGTACTGCTGATTTCCTGATCTGTTACCTGTGCATCCATATTTGTAATTTTATAATGATTGTAGGTATGATTTCCAATTTCAGAACCTGAATTTTCAATATTTTGGATAATATCCGCGCAGCGTTCTACATTCCTGCCGAGAACAAAGAATGTAGCATAGGCACCATTTGCTGTAAGCGTATCAAGAATGATCTGTGTATTTTGCGTGGAAGGACCATCATCATACGTCAGCGCAACCATTGGCTTTGTGGCGTCAACAGTGTGCCTAAGCTTTCCCTGTGAGGTAAAATCGTAGACGAGATCACCGATACGGTGGCAGCCTACATATACATGTCCATTTTCATCTGTCATACCAGTAGCGCCGTCAGGAAAAGTAAAATTCCCTGTCACAGCTTTTCCATCTTCACCGAAATAGTAATAATAGCCATCATCGCATTTTACAGTAGAGCAAAAATATTGGCGGCCATCATCAGTAAAACAATATGTATCACCATTTTCATCTATATAGCGACCTGTCTGCATTATGCCGTCATCAGAAAAAAGATAGCGTGAATCATCGATCATTTGATATCCAGTCAAAAGATAGCCATTCTGGCAGTAGCCCATCGTGCCGTCAGCATTTGTAATCCAGCCCTCAGCAGGCTTGTTGTCATCATCAGTTCGGTAAAGTGCTTCTCTGTCAAAAGTCTCAGATTCTGTTTCATAAAAGCTCTCGGATTCATTGGCAGCCAAGTTCGCTTCATAGTCATCTGTAGATGTAGCGATAGTTTGATTAGAAGGTGCATTTGAAGTACATGCGTTTAAAAAGAACGTGCCAGACAGTCCAAGAGCAAGTGCCAGCTTTTTTAACTGGCCTCTTTTTGTAATATTATGCATTGGATGAAATCCCCCATTAATCGAAATTTAGATTTCCACTAGTATAGCACGCAGTTAAAAAAAAGGGAACATGAGAAAAATCACTTTCAGCAAAAAATGTTATTTTCAATCAAAAAAAATATAGTATAATGAAAAAAAGGAAACTTGTAAAAGAGTGGAATTAATTGTGCGAGTGCTCTTAGAAGTAAAGATACATGAGAGGAGGCAAGAGGATGATGAGAAAGAAGAAGCATTTTTTGATATCAGCTGCATTGCTTGCAATTATATTTGTTAGTATTGAACGTTACGATAATTATATTGGTCAGAAGTTTTATCAGGAAAGTACGCAGGGACTGCTCTCTACATATGAACAGCTTGATAAGACCTTTTTGATGTTTGCGCAGCGCAATTGGAATGCACTTGAGGACTGGTGCGATTATTTGAATTATTGTGCAGAACAGGATAAAAAAGAACAAAATGCAGAAGATGGATGGGGTAATTTTGTAAATGACCGTAAAAATTGGCAGTACAGCGATTTTTATGTTTTTAATGAAGATTGTGAGTTCTGGACTATTGATGGACGAAGAGGAACGGCAGAGCACGTGAAGACCGCTTTTAAAGAGCTTTATGAAAAAAAGGGTCCTATTGTGTCAAGCTATGTTGCAAGCGATGGAGAAACTAAAATCGTATTTGCAGTTCCTTCAGATCCCATTGAGTTAAATAACGTGACATATACAGCGTTTGCAGTTTCATATGATAACAGTGTTGTAGAAAAGCTTATTGGAGGTGGTGTATACAATAATAAAAGTGATTGTTACATAGTTGATTCTGATGGAACAGTGCTTATGTCACTTGAACCAGAGACGCAGATCACAGATGACTTTGACAATATTTTTGATTTTATTCAGGAAAAAACGCAGTCATATAACAAAAATTATCTGGAGCGCATGAAGAAAACTGTGCCAACAAAGGGCAAAGGAAGTATTTCATTTAAATATCAAAAATCAGAGTATTATCTTGTCTATCAGCCAGTAGGAATTGACGACTGGTCAATTGTAGGTATTGTGGAAAAGAGTGTTGTTGACTCTGGTATGAGAATGGTTCAGGGAACGACTATCGTTTTGTTGTGCATGATGGCAATATGTATAATGATTGGAGTTGTCATTTTAATGAAGCAGCGTGCAAATGCACAGCTCCAAAAAGAAGCAGACGAGCGCATCAAAGCGGAAAAGAAAAAGGAAATTTCAGATCAGCTGTTTTGGGGAATTTCGCAGATTGTTGACTGTTTTGCAATTTGCGATTTAAAAAATAACAGATATGAATGTGAAGACAAGCGAGGCGAATATCTTTATCCGAAAAAAGGAGCCTATGACCAATTTATTAAGGAAATTTCTGACCAATATACGATATTGACAGATGGAGAAAATGCAAAGTTTACGAATATGCTTTCTGTTTGGAATGTGCGGCAGCTGATAAAGGGACAGAAGGATTCTTATTGTTTGGAGTATTGCGCCAGAGATAAAAGCAGATTCTTTATTATGAGTGTGATTCCGGTTGAGTGGGAAGGGAATACGCTTACAAAAATCATGCTTGTTTCACAAGATATGGGACAGCAGCATGAGCTTGAAAACCTTGCTAATACAGATGCACTGACGGGACTTTTTAATAAACGTTATTTTGAAAAAATGATGAAAATAAGAGATGAAAAGAAAAAACCGTATGCTCTGTTTTATATGGATCTTGATTTTTTTAAGCCTGTGAATGATACATATGGTCATGAGATGGGTGATAAAGTTCTAAAGGAAGTGGCAAAAAGACTGCTTAAATGTATCAGAAGCAATGATTATGCTTTTCGCATTGGCGGTGACGAATTTATGCTCATCTTAAACGGAAATCTGGATGCACAGCTTTGTGAAAAGAGAATTGAGCGTATAAAAAAGCTGATTGGAGAGCCGTATGAGTTTGATGGTCATACTATCAAGATAGGAGTTAGCTGTGGAAGTGCTGTCTATCCTAGTGATGCCGACTGTGCAGCAGATATCCAAAAGATTGCTGATAAACGCATGTATGCAGATAAAGAAATTAACCATGCACAGCGGTGAAAAACATCAAGGCAGGTCGGAGGGGGTTGACTTCTCTTTGAAAACTGTTATAATAAACGATGACTGAGAAAATGTGTAAGTAGTCTGTACCATTCGGTTTTCCAGAGAGGCCGCATAACCTGCTGAGAGTGCTGCCATCCGCCTACAGATGAATTTCAGCATTGGAGTCTTCCACGAAAATTTTGTTTCTGACAAAAGCTAAGTGGATGCAGCTGCTGCATTATGGCAGATCAAGTGCGGATTGTAATAATTTTTATAGTCCGAACATGGGTGGTACCGCGGATTTATTCGTCCCATAAAGGTTTTTTTTAAAGCCTCTATGGGACTTTTTTATTTGGTAATTATTCAGAGCCTCGCAGAGGCATTTTGCGAAGGGGGGGTCTGAATAGTTACGATATTTGTTCGCCCCATAGAAAAAGCAACATTTAAGCAACATTTAAGAAAGCAGAGGAAAGGTTATATGCAGGAAACACACAAGCTGTCCGACAATCTTGCTGCTCTGAAGGAGAAGATTGAGACCGGACTGGAAGGATTGTCCAATTCTAAGGAACTGTATGAGTTCAGAAGCTCTTATCTGGAAGGAAAAAAGAGTAAGATCAGCGAGCTGATGAAGGAAATGAGAAATCTTGCACCAGAAGAGCGTGCAGGATACGGAAAGTCAGTAAACGAGTTAAAGGAGTGGGCGATTGATCGTTTCTCCAAGATGGAAGAAAAAATGAAGCAGTTAGAGTTACAGCGTCGCTATGAGTCTGAAAAAATTGACCTGACACTTCCAGCAGATGAGACTGGCATTGGAAATCTTCATCCGATTACACTTGTTCGCAATCAGTTAATCGATATCTTTGCAGGCATGGGCTTTGAGATCTATGAGGGCGCAGAGATCGAAAATGATTACTATAACTTTACGGCACTGAACACACCGAAGGATCATCCGGCAAGAGATATGCAGGATACTTTCTATCTGTCACCAGAGTTCTTGCTTCGCACACAGACTTCATCAGGTCAGATTCATGTTATGGAGAGCAAGAAGCCGCCGATCAAGATTTTATCTCCAGGAAGAGTATTCCGTTCTGATGATGATGCGACTCATTCTCCAATGTTCCATCAGATGGAGGGACTTGTTGTTGATAAGGGAATTACCCTGTCTGATTTAAAGGGTATGCTTGATCTGTTTGTACAGAAAATTTACGGAGAGGGAACTGTGACCCGTCTTCGTCCGTCTTACTTCCCATTCACAGAGCCGTCTGTAGAGGTTGACTGCAGCTGCTTTGAGTGCGGCGGCAAGGGCTGTAATTTGTGTAAGGGAACTGGCTGGATCGAAATTCTTGGTGCTGGCGTAGTAAATAAGAAAGTCCTTGAAAACTGTGGCATCGATTCCGAAGAATACAGCGGTTTTGCATTTGGTATCGGTCTTGAGCGTACTGCAATGCTTAAGTATGGTATCAACAACATCAAGATGCTGTTTGGATCGGATCTGCGTGTCCTGAAACAGATTAACGAGAAATAAGAAAGGACGGAAACGAATATGTTAGTACCATTAAGTTGGCTTAAAGAATATGTAGATATTGATGTAACACCGCAGGAGCTTGAAAAAAAGCTGTTTGACGGCGGATTTGAGGTAGAGGAGCTGTATCAGGTTGGTCATGACATCGATAAGATTGTAGTTGGTCTTGTTGAGACTTGCGAGCCGATTCCAGAGACACATCTTCATGTGTGTCAGGTTAATGCAGGTGAGTATGGCACTATGCAGATTTGCTGCGGCGCTGACAATGTACAGGCAGGCGGCAAGTATCCAGTAGCACTTGTTGGTGCAACTGTTTATGCAACAGCAAAGGATCATAAGACAATCGAAGGCGTGATGACAATTAAAAAGGGTAAGCTTCGCGGTTTTGAGTCATATGGTATGCTTTGCTCTGGAACAGAGCTTGGCTTAACAGAGGATCTGTATCCGGGTGCAGGCTACAATGGTTTGTTAGAGATGCCGGCTGATGCACAGCCTGGTGCAGATGTAAAGGCTATCACAGGTCTTGATGACTGGATGTTTGACATCTCATTAACTGCAAACAGACCGGACTGCCAGAGCATCTTAGGAATCGCAAGAGAGGTTTCTGCAATGCTTGAGAAGCCATTAAAGATGCCGTCAACCGATTATACAGAGACTGATGTAAAGAAGGATGGCGTTGATGTAACTGTAGAGGCACCTGACCTGTGCCCGTGTTACAGTGCACACTATGTATATGATGTAAAGATGGGTGAGTCTCCGGCATGGATGAAGCGTCGTCTTGCACTTGTTGGTATTGGATCAATCAGTAACATCGTAGATATCACAAACTATGTATTAAAAGAGATCGGACAGCCAATGCATGCATTTGACTGCTCTTACCTTGAGGGCAACGAGATTTGCGTAAGAAGAGCACATGAGGGTGAGAAGATTGTTACACTTGATGAGCAGGAGTACACAATGTCACCAGCTAATCTTGTTATCTGCGATGGCGTAAAGCCAGTTGCATTAGCAGGTGTTATGGGCGGATTAAATTCCGAGATTCGTGACACAACAGAAAGTGTTATGTTTGAGGCTGCCAAGTTTGCAAGAGATAATGTCAGAAAGACTGCAAGAGCACTTGGAAAGTCTTCTGATTCAAGTTCAAGATTCGAGAAGGGTGTGGATGAGTATTCAACTGTTCTTGGTATGAAGCGTGCACTTCATTTAATCGAGGAGCTTGGCTGCGGAAAGGTATCTTCTACTCATGTAGATGTTAATGTTGGAAACAGCATCGAGCCACAGCCGATGCAGGTAAGCATCCATAAGGTAAACAGCGTTCTTGGAATTGAGGTTCCGGCAGAGGAGATTGTACGCCTGATGAAGAATTTAAACTTCAATCCGACAATTGACGGTGATGTATTGACTCTTCAGGTACCAGCTTACCGTGAGGATATGTTGCCAGAGGGTGAGAATGATGTAGAGCGTTATCCAGATGTGGCAGAGGAAGTAATTCGTATGTATGGTTATGACCATATTAAGTCAACATTTATGCCATCTGCACAGGTAACAGCAGGCGGATATAACAAAGAGCAGAAGGGCGAGCTTGCATTAAAGCGTACTCTTTGTACTATGGGTGCATATGAGTGTATGCATTACTCTTTCTTCTCTCCGTCTGATTTGGATCTTTTGAAGTTCCCGGCTGATGCGAAGGAGCGTTTCGCAATTCAGATCATGAATCCAATCAATATTGATCTGTCATTAATGCGCACCACACTTGCTGCATCAATGCTCAATGCTATTTCAAGAAATGAAAAGCAGGGTATTCTTGATGGAAGACTTTTTGAGGTTGCAAATATCTTTATTCCGAAAAATCTGCCGCTTACCGAGTATCCGGATGAGAGAAAAACACTTTGTGTTGGTACCTTCGGTGCAAAGGAATCCTTCTACACAATGAAGGGCATTGCAAACGGAATCGCAGACAGCTTAGATGTTGAATTTACTTATGAGCCAATTCAGAAATCCTTCCTGCATCCGTATCAGGCAGTAAAGGTATTATGTGAGGGCGAAGAAATTGGTTATTTCGGTAAGGTTGCGTACGATATTCAGGACAAGTTAAGCATGCGTGCAAGCGCATATGTTATGGAGCTTGATCTGGAGATTCTGTCCAAGTGGTATGATAAGAAGAGAACCTTCATTCCGCTGCCAAAGTTTGCAGAGGAGAAGCGTGACCTTGCATTCGTAATGGATAAGGCAATCACATGTGGCCAGATCGAGGACTGCATCCGCAAGGAAAATAAGTATGTAAAGGAAATCAAGCTGTTTGATATCTACGAGGGAGGCCAGATTCCGGAAGGAAAGAAGAGTATGGCATTCTCTATCACATTCGTTCCAAAGGATGAGGCATTTGACGATGCACGCGTTCAGAAGTTCGTTGACAAGATCTGTGCAAAGTTAAACGAGGAGTACGGCGTCGAGCTGAGAGCGTAAGGTGTTCGCTGTATTTCGGTGAATCGCATTCATGTATAAAATTTATATTGAAATTGCAAATATATAAAAACAAAAGAATTCGATAGGATTAAATAAAATCTCCCGCGTAGTTCGTATGAATTGCGAGGGAGATTTTTCGTTAAGGTGCAGATGGGATACGTTTTTCCTTTGGTTTATTATTGATTTTCTTTCGAATTTTTTGTAAGATAATAAAAAAAATCTTGTCTATATAAATGAAAACGTCTTTAAAGGAAAGAAAATATGTAGAAATGCATATTAGCATTCTAGAGTCTGGTGATGGTGGAACGATAAAGGAAAACATAGCGAGAGGAGGGATTTTTATGCGCGATCAGGAAATCACAGAGCTATTCTGGGAGCGAAAAGAGCAAGCAGTAACAGAGTCCAACATTCGATACGGCGCGTATTGCCGGCGAATTTCCTATAATATACTGGCAAACAAGGAAGATGTTGAAGAGTGTATGAATGATACTTGGTATCAGGCGTGGAACGCAATTCCTCCGCAGCGCCCATTGTGTTTAAAAGCATTTTTCGGGAAAATTATTCGCAATCTTTCTCTCAACCGTTGGAAGTGGGATCGGGCAGGAAAACGGATTCGACCAGAAGCAATGCTTGTGCTAGATGAATTAGGCGAATGCGTGTCGGGGCGTGAACAGCCAGAGGACGTGGTACTCGCAGAGGAACTCAAAAAAGAAATTAACCGATTTTTGCATGGACTTTCCACTCGTGAACAAGGCATGTTTGTTCAACGATATTTTTATCTGGAGTCAATTAAAAGCATTGCGCGATATCATGGCATTACCGAAAATGCAGTTTCGGTAAATTTAAACCGTGTGCGCAAACAGTTAAAGCAGTATCTCTCAGAAAGGGGGTACAACTTATGAAGAAAGAAGATTTTTTAAAACTTATGGATGGCATCGATGATCGCTTAGTCGAAAAATATGCAATTTCAGACGAGGCAGAGGCAAGACAAAAACAAATTAGGAGACAGAGACGACAGCGATGGCTCAACCAAGTAACAGGGTGTGCAGTTGCAGCGATAATTCTTGGCGTGATTGGTGTTGCAATGCTGTGCGCTTCCTTTGGCATTGTAAGAATGGACAGACAAAGCCAAAAAACTCCAGTATCTCTTGGTGATGGAAGTGATTCTCAAAATAATGAGAATAATGGAGATGAGGAAAAAGAGCTTTTGTTACAGGCATACCTTTCTTATATTGGAGTGGAGGAGCAGGACATTCAGGAAATCCAAAAGATGAACCAACAGATAGAAACGATTATTCTTACAAAAGGGGACAGTGAGCAGCAGTCAGTATCTATTGAAACAGCGGTATATTTGGTGTATACCACAAATCAAGATAAGGTATTAGCAGTGCTTGCAGTTGATCTGCCCGATAAGGCAGTTCAATATGGATGCAGTGAAATCGAGATTGTGGATAACTGGAAGCAATATGAGGTCTCACAGGCGAATGCAGTACTTTATTCAGAGGAGACGCAGGAGTTTCAGTCACTCAGATGTGATACGACGAATGAGTACCAGCTTGCAATTTCAGGTATAAGTAGTGCGAAGGGGAATACTAAAAGCACGTCTCGAATGGTAGTCAGCTTTACGGTTGACAGGACAAGGCGCAGCCTAAATTTAGAGGGGTATCGGGTTCTATTCCACCTGAAAAGTACATTTTGGTGGGTGCTGGCAGCGTGGACCTTGGCCGCAGCTATAGTGATTGCTGCAGCATTGTGGTTCTTAAATCGCTCAGTAAAATTAAAAGAAGGCACAAAAGCAGGTCGTTTCCTGTTTGGTAAAGAAATAGAATATGGAGCAGTCGTAGAAAAGATAGAGAATATTGATCTTTTTAACCCATCTCAATATATAACGAAAAATGGAGTTGTTAGTCCAGGCTCATCCGGGCGCTACCATGTAGAGTTTCGCTTGCAGGATGATACACATATTGAACTGAGTGTATCGGCTAAGCAGGCAGGAAAATTTGAACTGGGTATGCGCGGAACGCTTGTCCATCGAAGAAATATTCTGATTTCCTTTGTGCCAGAGGATGTGGAAAAATCG
>ERZ791830.169-NODE-169-length-87705-cov-7.002145_pt1 | contig 87705 bp, 78 predicted proteins | sample MGYA00509945_ERZ791830 | MGnify/ENA primary metagenome ERZ791830 (study PRJEB30046, sample SAMN00792021) | human gut metagenome | study: EMG produced TPA metagenomics assembly of the A metagenome-wide association study of gut microbiota in type 2...
GGGCCGCAGCAGGCGCTGCTGCGGGAGCAGCGACAGGGGCAGAAACGCTGCTCAGCTCCTCGACCTCTACAATATGATCAACGCCGTTGACGTTGATTCTGAATTTTTTGATTTTTGCCATAGTTCTCTCTCCTTATTCGTCACGCAGAGCGCCGGTACGACCGGAACGACTCCACTCAGATTCATTGTTCTGAATTTTTCGGATCTCGCGGACCACGATCTCGTCCGTACCTTTGCCCAGATAGGCGGCAACCGCTGCAGTGAGGACGGCAATGTTCACGCCATTCTCTGCCGCCGGGGCTGCCGGAATCGGCACCGGGGCGGCTGCGGGAGTTTCCGGCGCAGCGCCTTTTTTCCGCTTCAAGACGGCAGCCATAATGTCGATCATAACGGAAATCAGAAACAAAACCGCGAAAATGACAGCCATACTGATCAGGCAGACGATGGCGGCCTGACCGACGCTTACTTCACTTCCTAGCATAGTGCAGCCCCCCCTTACAGCGGGATGTTCCCATGCTTTTTGCGGGGTCTGGGATCCTGCTTGCCCTCCAGGGCAAACAGAGTGCTGATCACGCGCTGGCGGGTCTGCTCCGGCATGATCACATCATCCACATATCCGCGGGCGGCAGCCACATAGGGATTCATCATGGCTTCCTGGTAATCGTCAATCTTCTCCTGCCGCTTTGCCTGGGGATCCTCCGCATTTTTGATTTCCTTGCTGAAAATAATATTGCACGCACCGGAGGCGCCCATGACCGCAATTTCCGCGTCGGGCCATGCCAGGACCATGTCTGCACCCAGATGCTTGGAGCACATGCCGATGTAAGCGCCGCCGTAGGCCTTGCGGGTGATGACGGTGATCTTGGGCACGGTAGCCTCGCTGTAGGCATAGAGCATCTTTGCCCCATGGCGAATGATGCCGCCGTGCTCCTGATTGGAGCCGGGCAGGAAGCCGGGGACATCCTCCAGCGTTAGCAGGGGGATATTGAAGCTGTCGCAGGTGCGGATAAAGCGGGAGGCCTTGTCCGAGGCGTTGATATCCAGGCAGCCGGCCATGACCTTTGGCTGGCTGGCAATGACGCCAACGCTTCTTCCGCCCATCCGAATCAGACAGGTGAGAATATTGGGAGCAAACTGCTTCTGATATTCCAGGACCTTGCCGTTGTCAGCCAGGCTCTGAATGAGGGTCATCATGTCATAGGACTTGTTGGGGTTATCGGGGACCAGCGTATTCAGGCTTTCGTCCAGCCGGTTCAGATCATCCGTGCAGGGCACCACGGGAGCGCCCTCCCGGTTGTTCTGGGGCAGATAGCTCAGCAGGTCCTGAATCTGTGCAATGCAGTCCTGCTCTGTAGCGCAGGCAAAATGGGCGCAGCCGGATTTTGCATTATGGGTCGCAGCACCGCCCAGGGCCTCCGCGGTGATTTTTTCGCCGGTAACGGCGGCAATGACCTGAGGCCCGGTAATGAACATCTGGCCGGTCTTTTCAACCATGAAGATGAAGTCCGTCAACGCGGGGCTGTACACTGCACCACCGGCACAGGGGCCCATGATGACGCTGATCTGGGGAATCACGCCGGAGGCCATGGTATTGTTGTAGAATATCCGGCCATAGCCTGCCAATGCGTCTACACCCTCCTGAATCCGCGCTCCGCCGGAGTCGTTGATGCAGATCATGGGTGCGCCGACCTTCATGGCGGCCTCCTGGCAGGCAGCGATCTTGGCTGCGTGCATCTCGCCCAAAGAACCGCCGATGACGGTGAAATCCTGAGCAGCTGCATAGACCAGGCGGCCGTTGACGGTGCCGTAGCCCGTTACCACGCCCTCGCCCGGGGCGGTCTTTTTCTCCATGCCGAAGTTTGTGCAGCGGTGCTGTACAAACAATCCCATCTCTACAAAGCTATCCTCATCAAAGAGCATTTCCAGCCGCTCTCTGGCGGTCATCTTTCCCGCAGCGTGCTGCTTTTCAATGGATTTTTCGCCGCCCATGCGCAGCGTCTCTTTTTTCTTCAGCAGGGCTTCCTGCTTTTCCTTTGACACGTTGAGTCCTCCTTACTTCTTGCGGAACCGTTCCGGGACCTCATAAAGGCCGCCGGAGATCTCGGCAATCTCGTCCAGTGTTTTTGCGGCCAGCAGGTTCTTATTGGCCCGACTTCTGTCAATTTCCAGGTCCTCCGGATAGGCGATCAAGCCGGTCTTGCGCAGGTCCCGGATCTGTGCCTCGCTGACCTGCTCGCCAAGGGGTGTGCCCTGAGCAACGCAGGCCAAGAGCTTGGTCCGCTCTTCCGGCGTTTCGGCCTCGTACAGGTAGGCAATGCCCTGCTCGGTAACCACATGGGTCACATCCTCGCCGTAGATCATGACAGGGGCCGCGGCCATACCGGCCTTCTTGCCGATCTTCACCGCCTCCAGCTCCGGCACAAAGCCCGGGCCAAACTTGCTGCTGCTCTTCATCATCTGCACAACCAGCTTCCTGCCGGAGGCCATGGAGCCGTTTTTCGGGGCCATTTCGCACCAGGCCTGGGTGGTGTGCCGCCGTCCGCCGGAGGCATTGCCCATATTGGGAGCACCGCCAAAGCCGCTGAGGCGGCCGTTTGTCACCGTGGAGGAATTGCCCACATAGTCTATCTGCAGTGTTCCGCCGAGGAACAGGTCCATGCCGTACAGACCGGCAACCTGCGCGGCCGCACGGTTGGAGCGCAGCGCACCGTCGGACCCGGTAAAGAAGATGTCCGGGCGGGCGGCCGTGTAGCGATCCATACCCAGCTCACCGCCGAAGGCGCATACCTTCTGCACCCAGCCGCTTTCAATGGCAGGAATCAGCGTAGGATGGGGATTCAGCACCCAATGGGTGCATATCTTACCCTTCAAGCCAAGCTCCTCGCCATAGGTCGGCAGCAGCAGCTCAATGGCTGCGCCGTTATAGCCGATGCCGTGGTTCAGGGAGCGCACACCGTGCTTGGCATAAATGCCGCGAATGGTCATCATGCCCATCAGGACGTGGGCATCCTGGATCTTGGCGGGGTCTCTGGTGAACAGGGGCTCCATGGGATAGGGCTCAGCGGCCTTCACATAGTAATCGACCCAGTCTCCGGGAATATCCACCCGGGGCAGCTCGCCATCCTCGACAACGCTGTTAACCTGAGCGATGACGATGCCGTTCTGGAAGGCGGCAGCTTCCGTGATCATGGGGGTCTCTTCGGTGTTGTAGCCGGTATACAGGTTGCCGTGGCGATCGGCCTTGTCTGCGGCAATCAGGCAAACCTTCGGCGTCAAATCTACGTACATTCTGCCGTAGAGCTCCAGATAGGTGTGGATATCACCGATGCGCAGCTGTCCGACCTCCAGCATCTGCGCCAGGCGCAGGCTCTGCACACCGGCAAAAGCAAAGTTCAGCTCTTCAGCGATGCCCTTGGAAAACAGGTCCAGATGATCGTCTCGGGATACGGAGGGAATGATCATGTTCAGCCCGTTGATTTTTTCCGGATCCAGCTGGGTCATTGCCTGGGCCAGGAAAGCCGCCTGCTTCTGGTTGCAGCCCTCCAAAGCCACCTTATCTCCGCAATGGATCACACGCTCCAGAAAAGGAACGATGCTTTCCGTGGGAATTTCCTTGCCGTTTACCAGCTCGGCGGCATCTGCCATGCGCTGATGCTTGGAGCGGCGCTCGCTGTCCCAAATCATGAAAAACTCCTCGCTTTCGCTATTTGTTTATCTATTCAAATAATATCATTGACATTCTGCTCAGTCCAATATATAATTCATCTATAAATCATAGCATGTATGCTATGAATCAAAAGTAATTTCAGGGATGCTCCGCCCCTTTCCCGGCAGGCGCTTCCGAAAACATAGGAGACAAATGCGTATGGAAATCACATTTCTGACACTGACCTATTTCCAGAAGGTCGCCCGCCTGGAACATTTGAGCCAGGCGGCCGAGGAGCTGCACATCGCCCAGCCATCGCTCAGCAGAACGATACGCAACCTGGAAACGGAGCTGGGCGTGCCCCTGTTTGACCATCAGGGGCGCAATATCGTGCTGAACGGCTATGGCAGGATCCTGCTGAAATATGTGGACCGTATCCTGCTATCGCTGGACTCTGCCAGACACGAGCTGGCGGAGGCCAGTCAGGCAGAAAACACCACCGTCAGCCTTTCGATCTATGCGGCCTCCAAGATCATCCCGTCGCTGCTGTCTGCCTTCCGGCAGGAGCATCCCCACATCCGGTTCCAGATTCTGCAGCAGGACCCCTCTCTGGAGCAGCCCCACCGGGCCGACCTGAACCTGTTCTCCTCCATCTATCCGGTGGACAACGACCATACGGTGACGCTTTTGGAGGAGGAGATCGTCTTGGCCATTCCCAAATCCGATCCCAGGGCCAAAGCAGAGGCGCTTCCCCTATCGGATTTTTCTGAGGACGATTTTATCTCCCTGCAGCCCGGCAAGAGCCTGCGAACCATTACCGACAGCTATTGCAGCTCTGCCGGTTTCGTGCCGCACATCAATCTGGAGTGCGACAGCCCCAGTACGGTTCGGGACTTCATCCGCGCGGGCCTCGGCATTTCCTTCGTGCCCTGCGTCACGTGGAGCAGCGTCAACGATGCGCACATCGCGCTGGTCCATATTTCCGCCCCCAAATGCCGCCGCTACATCGGCCTGAGCTGGAATCCGGATGCCTACCTCTCCCCGGTAGCCGCACAGGTCCGGGACTACCTGATCGCCCATTTCGCCCAATACAGCCAAGCCGCCGCCCCGGCCGCCGGGCAAACATCGAGCTGACTGCGCACGACAATTGCATGAGTAAACAAATTACGAGCAAGAAATAAATAGCTTTCCTTAGTCCCCTTTTTCTGGTAAACTGAAAGAAAAAGGGGGTATTTGCAAATGCAGGAACTGTTGGACTGGCTGGAGTACTTGGAAGATGGACGGCAGCAGAGCAAAGTACGCCACAAGTTAAAAGATATTTTGGTGATCGTACTGTTCGCAACACTGGCAAATGCAGACGATTGGGTTGAAATAGCAATGTTTGCGGACTATTATCAGGATTATTTCCGCAAATATATTGCGTTGAAAAATGGAATACCGTCCCACGATACAATAGGCCGGGTCATGGGGATGATTTCGCCTGAAATTATTCAGCAGCTATATATGAAGTGGCAGGAATGTCTGGATCGGAATGACGGTGAATTATTGAAGAAAATCATTTGCATTGATGGGAAAACCATGTGCGGAAATAGGAGAAATGAAGAAAAGCCCGCACATATTGTGACAGCGTGGAGCAAAGAAGATGGATTTTCTTTGGGGCAAAAGGCAATCAGTGAGAAAAGCAACGAAATCACGGCGATTCCGGAACTTTTGGATAAGATTCAAATAAAAGGTCAAGTCGTGACCATAGATGCAATGGGCGCACAGACCGCTATAGCCGAAAAAATCAAAAGCAAACGTGCGGATTCTGTTCTGGGCCTGAAGAAAAATCAGGGAACATTGTACGAAAACGTGCGGGAATACTTCCTAGATTCTGAATTCTTGAAACGGATTCAAGAGAAAAGTTCTTATAAGAAAACGACTGAAAAAGCACATGGGCAACTGGAAATAAGAGAGTATTATCAGACAGAGGACATCAAATGGTTGGAACAGGAAGGGGCGTGGAAAGGGCTAAAAAGCATTATTATGGAGAGAAAAACCATTAAAAAAGGAAACAAAGAACGAGTGGAATACCGTTATTTCATTAGTAGCTTGAAGGAAGACATCGAGTTGGCCAGCCGAGCGGTTCGCGGGCATTGGTGTATAGAAAGTATGCACTGGCACCTGGATGTTACCTTCCGCGAAGACGCAAATGCGACCATTGATAAAACTGCTGCGCAGAACCTGAACATCATCCGAAAATGGTGCCTCAGCATTTTGAAGGTCACAGAATTGTCAAAACGCAAGCTATCGATGAAGAAAAAACGGTTTGCATTCAGTCTGCGCCCCACTATGTTCCTTGAAATAGTTCTCAATGGTTGAAAAAACAACTACCAGGAGTTCGGCATGAGGGTGAGCATTCATGCAATCGTCGTGCTGACTGCGGATCTTTGCTTGACAGCCGCCAAAAGAAACACTATAATGTATTCAATTCGTATGAAATACTAGAGGTTTACATGGAAAAGCACGGAATTGAGCTAACCCTTACCGATCAGGCAATTTTGCAGGCGTTCAGTCGTTTTTGCGATGGGCTGTCGGAATATCTGGGCAGCGGATATGAGATCGTCCTGCACAGCCTGGGCGACTATGACCATTCTGCAATCAAGGTACTGCACGGTGAACACACCGGGCGGAAGGCCGGCGCACCCATAACGGATCTGGCCCTGTTTATGCTGGACGATTTTTACCGAAACGGCGGAAAACAGGGGTGCCCTCCTTACCTCAGCCGAAATCGCAACGGTGATCCGCTGATGTCCACAACCATTCCCATCTACGGAGAGAACAACCGTATCATCGGATTGCTGTGCATGAACTTTTTCCTGGCGATACCGTTCAATGAATTCATTCAGCGATTTATGCCGGTGGATGCCATTCCCGCCCTCTATAAGGAAAAAGCGCCGAAGAAAGAATCCTATATGGAGGATGTTCGGGATGTCCTGAAAAGCGCAGTGGCCGAGGCCGAGGAAGAACTCCGGGAGCAGTCGGTCTCCAGCAGCAACTGGAACAGAGAAATCATCGGAAAGCTCCAGGAACGCGGGATCTTCAATCTCAAAAATGCGGTGCAGGAATGCGCAGATGTTTTGGGGATCAGTAAAAATACAGTATATTTGCATCTGCGGAATTTAAGTGAAAAATGAGGGAAAGCGGGCAATTGTCCGCTTTCCCTTTTGCTTTTTAATTGTGCGCCCGAACGAATTTTCCGTATCCCGGTTCCGCCAGGATGCGGTCCTCTTCCATAACGATTTTTCCGCGGACAACAGTGTGCGAGACCTTTCCGTGAAGGGTCTGCCCATAGAGGGGATCCAGATTGGGCTTCGAGTAAATGGGGAAGGAATCATCCACGGTCCAGGTCTTATCCATATCGCAAATGGTAAAGTCGGCATCCGTTCCGACGATGTTGCCGCATTTCTCATTCCAGCCAAGGGCCTTTGCGCCATTGATGCTGGTGATTTCCGCCAGCCGTTCGAGGGTCAGCTTTCCGGCATTGACGGCATCCAGCAGCAGCGAGCCGTAGTAATCCTCGCCCTCTACCCCCTGGGCCGAGGCGAAGGGCTTGCCGGGGTCATAATTTTCCGGAAGATGGGGAGAATGGTCACTTCCCAGAACATCGATGGTCCCGTCGTTCACTGCCTTCCAGACCTCATCCCAATCCGGCTTTGCGGCATGTCCCAGAGGGATCGTGCTGCCATCGGCGCGGTTGTAAAGCGTGTCAAAGCAGCGAATGCTGGTGGGCAGGATTTCCACACTGGCCAGGATGTCCATATCCCCAGCTTTTTTCAGCATACGGATCAGGTCAATATAGCCCCTGTGCCAGCAGTGCAGCGCCCACCATTTGCAGCGGTTCTTCCGGAAGAAATAGGCAAGCTCATAGGCTGCGCTGCTCATTTCCTCCTCCCCGTAGAGCTTGTGCAACACGTTCATCAAATTCTGCGGTGCGGTGTCTGCGTTGATCTTTGCCACATTGCCCAGGTACCAGGCCATATTCATGGGATGGATGGAGACATATTTCCCCGTCTTGGCCGCCTCTGCAAAGCATTGATCCAGCTCCCAGGCATCCGCGCAGCGGAAGCTCTCCTCCAATGGCTGCTTGCCGTTCATCTGCATGATCTTGAAATAGGAGGGACCCTCCCGGACCAGCTCCGGCAGGGTCCCCTTGTGAAATCCCAGGGGACTGGGAATGGGCGCAAAGTCCACGACGGCCCCTGCCTCGCCGCAGGCTATGGCCTTGCGGAAGGTCTCGGGGGATGCAATCCCCCCCAGCAGATTGTTGGGCATGACGCAGACCGTTGTCACGCCGCCGTGGGCAGCGGCCCGGGTGCCGGTTCTGTAATCTTCCTTAAATTCCTGGCCCGGCTCGCGGATATGGGTATGGAAGTCGATCATCCCGGGCAGGATGAATTTTCCGGAGGCATCCAGCTTCCGTTCTGCGCTGCTTCCCGTCAGGCGGCCGATGCAGGCGATCTTTTCTCCGATGACACCAATATCGGTTGGAAGAAACCCTTCGGAGGTGTGGACGTTTCCGTTCTCGATCAATAAGTCGAAGTGCATCTTGACATCTCCTTTTCTATCGGGTCGTGCTTTCAGCAAAGGCCCTTCTTGTGGGCAAGCTTGCGGAAGGTTTCCGCCATCCGGTCCATGGCGGCATAGCTGTCTGCATCCTCCCAGAAGCAGCCGTCGATCATGCGAAGGTGGCCGTTGCCCATATCGCCATAGAATTTTCCGTCATTTACGCTGACACGCGCCTCATCCACCAGCAGCTGGGTGATTTCGCTGGAATCCCCCAGTTGAGACACATCGATCCAGACAAAGAAGCCCGCCTCGGGCATCCGCAGGGAGATACCCGGAATGCTGTTGAACAGCTTGTAGGCGTATTTGCGGCGGTTGTCGTATTTGACCATATACTCCCGGATGAAGCTGTCATCCCGGAATGCTGGCATCACAGCCAGCTGTGCCAGGGTGCTGGTGGCTCCCTGAATATTCACGGCGCAGGCAAAATAGACATCCATAATGACATCGCTTGCATAAGTCCAGCCGACCCGGAAGCCGCTGAGCGCCATGCCCTTGGATACGGAGCACACGGTGACCGTCCGCTCCCACATTCCCTCCAGCTGGCTGATGCACACCATCTCGTTTTCCGGGAAGACGGTATCCTCAAATGCCTGGTCGCAGACGCAGATCAGGTCATGCTTTACGCAGAAGGCTGCCAGCTGCTCCAATTCCTCCCGGGTATAGCTGACGCCGGTGGGATTGTTCGGGTTGGTCAGCAGAACCATTTTGGTCTTGTCGGTGACCCGTTTTTCATATTCTTCAATGCGGATGTGATAACCATCCTCCGGGAAGGTGGGGACCTTTACGGTCACACCCCCCAGCAGCTCGGGGTTCAGGAAATTGCTGGCGTAGCTGGGGTCATGCACCATGACCTCATCTCCTGGGTTGATCCAGGGCATCATGGCGAAGAGCAGACCATTGTCGGAGCCGGGGTTGATGATGATATTCCGGCTGGGATCCAGCCGGAAGCCATACTTCCGCTCGATCCGGTCTGCGATCAGCTTTTTCAGGTCCGGGCTGCCGATGGGCATGGTATAGTGGGCGGGGAAGCCGGTTTTCAGTGCCTCAATGGCTGCATCCATGACGCTCTGGGGAATGGCGGGGTCCGGCATAAAGGGGTCTGCCCAGCTCATCATCGCCACACCGGCAGCCTCCATTCTGGCTGCTACATCGCCAACATCCGCTTTCTGGGCGGTGGAAAACAGGCCTCCGTCCAGCTTCGCGAAGGTTTTGCGCATTTTGGATTTGATATCAGACATAATTTCCTCCTGATGATTGTGGAATCAGCCGTAGGGGCCTTGGCCCCTGCAGCTGACGGTGGTCAGTGAATGCCCACCATCGAGAACAGAATAGCGATGACCGTTGCAATGGTGGTATTGAGCACGGTGGTTACAAACAGGTGCTTATAGCCCTCTTTGTGGGAGACATTGCAAGCCTCCAGGGTCAGCACCACAGCGCTGTTGTGAGGCAGAGAATCAAAGGTCAGAGAAGATGCACAGATGACCCGGCACAGAGACGCGGGATTGCCGCCCATATCCAGCAGCTTCTGGCTGAACGAATTCAGGACGAACTTCACACCGCCGGTAGCGCTTCCGGTCACTGCAGCGATGGCCGCCACGGCCACAAAGGCAAAAATGTAAGGGTTTCCACCGGATGCCTTTTCCAGACCGGACAGCAGCAGATTGTAGCCGGGAACGGCTGTAACGATACTGCTGAAGCCAATGATGGCGCAGGTTGCAATCACGGACTGAGAGCTCTTTGCAGCCTTATTCAGAACTGCGATGACGGCTTTGGCACCGCCCAGACGCTTCCAGAACATAACCATGGAAACCAGGGCACCGATATACAGAGAGGCATAGCCGGGAATTTTGAAAACGTTCAGTGCAATCAGAACAGAGGCAATGGGAGGCAGGATCAGCAGCGGATGGGGCAGACCTTTCTTGTTCAGGTCTACTTCAAAATTTTCACCGGGCAGCGGCGTGAAGTGCTCCCCTTTCTTTCGGGCAATTTCGCCCTGACGATACAGATAGAAGCCGTTGGCAACCAGCAGGAATACGGAGAGGCAGACGCCGGTAACGGGGCCTGCAGCTGCGGGAACCCCGAAAGCCTCCGTGGACAGCAGATTGGCCGTTGTGGTCACACCGGGCAGCACCTGCTCCGAAACACAGGCACCCAGGACACAAGCGGGAATCAGAGAGCGGGGAATATCGCCGACCTTAAAGAAGGCACAGGCCAAAGGATACACGGTGAAGATGATGACAAACACGTTGATCCCGCAGAAAACCAGGATCCATGAGACCAGGAACACGGCAATGACGATCATTTTCGTACCGAACTTTTTGATGATTGCGTTGGCAATGGATTCTGTCAGCCCCGTTGCTTCCAGGAAACAACCCAGCAGCTGCCCGCCCAGGAAAATGGGGAACATAGAGGTGATGGAGCTTGCAACGCCGCCCAGATAGGTGGTATAGCCGTTGATCAGTCCCACGCCGCCGGTTGCTGCGACGACAAAAGCCGCAACGCTGGACAGGATGATCAGGTTCAGGCCCTTCAAAGAACCCATCACCACAATGGCCAGAGCAATCAAGATGCCAATAATACTGATGATTTCCATAGATAGAACTCCTTTTTCTCTTTATGCCGCCCTGCGGCCAGCATCCGGAAGGTTACACTTCTTTACGCAGGTTCCACGCGTCATTGTAGTTGACGGGATCGAGAATGCCCTGGGTCGCGTCCGCAGCCCAGTCAAAGGTCGTACCGCCGCACACATTGTAACCGGGGGGCATGATGTGGAAGCCGCACTCCTTTTTCTCCCGGGTTTCCAGGAATGCTCTGCGGCCGCTCTTTACGACCAAAACCAGGCTGCGCATGGCTGCGATATCCTCATCGGGATTGCCCTTCACCGCAATGAAATCCGGATCCTTCCCGGCGGCCAGAATGCCGGCCTTGCTGCCGGAAATACCGGCTGCGGTGCCGGTTGCAGCCTGCAGCGCCTGCAAGGGACTCATGCCGCACTGCGTCAGCAGCTCCATTTCGCGAATCGTGGCTACGGTTCCGTCCATGGGCTCGGCGGGCAGCAGCTCAGTGCCGACGCCGATGGTGACGCCCTGACGAATTGCCTCAGCAACGACTGCCTTGTGCTCCTCTTCGAAGGAGGTGCCCTCTGTGGCCACCAGGCAGGGTATGTAATATACGCCCTGGGCCGCCATTGCCTTCAGGTTTTCCGCACCGATGCGGCGGCCTTCCAGGATGCCGGAGACACCTGCAGACAGGCTGACGGAAACGGAGGAATCGCCGTTGGCCACGGCCAGAACCTTCTTCTCCGCACCGCGAGCGTGCTTTACCAGCGCGTGGATCTCTTCATCTGACATTTCCTTCCGGTATTCTCCGTTCAGCGAAGCCATGGGCTTGCCGCTGACCTGGAGGGTAATGCCATTCAGGCCCCGGGCAATATGCACACGCATTTCCCGGCGCAGCGCATCGCAGCCGCTGGCCATGACGAGGCCGTACTTCTCGTGACCGCAGCCGCCGGTGACTGCATAGGTCGGGCCGGCAGCCAGAATGGAGGGGCCAAAGAACATCGTCTTGTTGATGGCATCCCGCAGCCCCAGGTCAATGTTGTTCGGCATACCGACCGTGCGGACGGTGGTCACGCCGGCATTCAGAGCCTCCGCAGCGGAACGATAGGCAATGAAAGTGCGGTAGGGTGTGCGGATATTGTCAACATAGTCATCGGAGGCCGGATTCAGTGTGTCCAGCCGCGCCGCGCAGTTGATGAGGCCCGGGAGGATGGTACAGCCGGACATATCCACGACCTCTGCGCCCTCGGGAATATCCCATCCCTCTGCCGGACCCACATATTCCAGCTTGTCATTCAGCGCAGGAACCACTTTTACCGGGGTTTCCCCTTCGGCAGGGGCAGAAAATTCCTTCTGGCTGTGGGAAACGACCAGGATGCTGTCCTCCAATATCTCTTTTCCCGTGAAGATACGGGCATTTTTATAAACAGTAAAAGACATATCTGTACCTCCTTACCACTTCAAATAGGTGCCGCCGCCCAGATCCATGCCCGGGGCAACCGTGCTGTAACGGCGGAGCTTGAGGCCAGGGACGTCGCTCCACACCAGGCGGCAGCCCTTTGCAACCAGTTCAAGATTCCGGATATCGGAGATATTCTGGTCGGGCTTTCCCTTCACGGCAATAAAGTCGCCTTCCTTGCCGGCCTCCAGGGTGCCGGTAAAGCCGATCGTATCCGTCAGCTTGGCGGAATTGCTGGTGGCGGCCTTGATTGCCTGCATGGGGGTCAGACCCGCCTTGACCAGCAGCTCCATCTCCCGGACGGTCGCATTTGTGCCGGCAATGGGATCGGAGGGCAGCAAATCCGTGCCCACACAGATCGTAACACCGGCGCGGATGGCGTTGCCAATGGACTGGCTGTGGGCCTCGCCGGTCTCGTCCAGCTTCCGGACCTGAAATTCGGGGGAACCGTGCCCAATCAGATAGTCATGACAGTTGGTAACGGAAAGTGTAGGAACCAGGAAGGTGCCCTTTTCCTTCATGAGCCAGGCCGTTTCCTCTTCCATATGGTAAGCGTGCTCCACGCTGTCGCCGCCCAGCTTGACAAACTCCTGAATGGGCTTGTCGCCGCCCAGATGTGCTGCAACACGTCTGCCCGCACCGTGGGCCACATCGACAACAGCCTCGATCTCCTCATCCGTCATCTGCTTATCCGCCATGCCTTCGTGGGCACTGGCTGCGCCGCCGGTGAGGCCGATCTTGACGAACTGTGCGCCATTGGCAATCTCTGCTCTGGCCGCTGCCCGGAATTCGTCTGCACCGTTGTACATGGTGGAAATGTAGTTGTTCCAAGCGTGTCCGCCAACGGCAATGTTCAGTGCGCCGCAGGGGACCACACGGGAGGCCAGCAGCATTTCGCTGTCTACGGCATCGCGGATTGCATAATCGATGTCATCCGGACCGCCGGCAGAGCGAATGGTGGTAATGCCGCAGTTCAAGGCCTCGCAGGCACGGCGCATCATCAGCAGGCTGCGATAGGGAACGCCCATTTCGTCAAAACGGTATGCCTTGTAGGGCATGGACAGGCCCAGGTGCGCATGAACATTGAACAGGCCGGGTGTCAGGGTATATCCTGTCATATCCACAACGACATCGGCAGGCGTTACCTCCTTGGGGAAGCCGGGGTAATCCTCCATCTTGCCCACAAAGGTGATCTTGTCGTCCCGACCGCCCTTCTGAGCGGTGAGATTCGTGGAGAATACCAGGATGCCGTCTTCAATCGCAGTATCCTGCACACCGTCAACAATACGGGCGTGGATCAGATAGGTTTTTCTCATGGAACTGCTCCTTTCTCAAGACTGCATTTATCGTTCCGCAATTGCCTCTATTTCGCACAGCACACCCTTGGGCAGTGTTTTCACCGCCACACACGAACGGGCCGGATTGGAAATAAAGAACTTCTCGTACACGGCGTTAAATTTGGAAAAATCCTCCATATTGACCAGGAAGCAGGTCGTCTTTACGACCTTGGAAAAATCCGAACCTGCAGCTTCCAGAATGGCGCCGACATTTTTGCAGGACTGTGCAGCCTGACCTTCAATGTCCTGTGCAATAGAGGCGTCCTCGGGATCTACAGGAATTTGGCCAGAGGTAAATACCAGATCTCCGACGACCCTTCCCTGGCAATATGGGCCAATTGCGGCAGGCGCTTTGGATGTAGTAATAACAATTGACATAACTATTCCTCCTGTTCCGGAAAACCCATCAGTGCTGTGCTTCCCGGGCAGAAACAGCTCAGCGGAAATTCCGGCTATGTATTTTACAGATGAATGGGTATGCCGCTTCATCTGTAATGGACGCTATTATCATAGCAATAAAAAATATTTTAGTCAATAAAATTTTGAACAGCGAATTTTACAAAAAATAAACGCCATTTTTGTAATCTATTTCATTGAATCATTTTAAATACAGCGTATATCCTGTAATTGTGGCCAAACAATGAAATAAATTTCCGTTTTCGCTCAAAAGGAAATCCGTGGCAGACCCCGTTTGCTTTCTGCCGAAGGACCTCCCATTTTGGGCGCTTGCGGGGCAATTTGTTATGTATTTGATTGTTTTCCGGCGACGCAGAGAATAAGATAGAATTGGTAGAATATTCCGGCTCCCATTTTTCTTCGGAGGGACAGCCTCTGCTGCGTGGGGGTGCAGCCGGAACGGAATCAGTTCATGCGGATAAAATTGGAGGTACAAGATGAAAATCAGAACAGGATACTCCTATTACGGACAGGACATTGGCATTCTGGTAAATGCCTCCCAGGCACCCCGGGTTCCGGGGGACGCAGGTCATGCGCAGACCTTTGCCTACCCGGTTCGCTACCAGATCACCGGAACATCCTTCATGGATCTGGTAGAGGGCTCTGCGGAGACACGGGAGAAAATTCTCTCGGCCAGCCGTGCGCTGAAGGATGCGGGGGTACGGGGGATCGTGGCCGATTGCGGGCTCATGTCGCTGTATCAGCAGGACGTGGCCCGGGAGGTCGGCATTCCCTTTGTAGGCTCGTCGCTGTGCCAGATTCCCTTCGTCTGGCAGCTGATCGGCCGTTGCGGCACCATTGGCATCATTACCGGTCACTCCGAATTTCTGAGGGAGACCCATCTGCGCCAGTCGGGCTGGGAGGACAGCATTCCGCTGTCCGTCGAGGGTATGGAATGCTGCTCCCATTTTTCTGAGATCGTCATTCAGGGCGGTCTGGACCTGGACCCGGAAAAAATGCGCAGCGACATTCTGGCTGCCGCCCAAAGGTTGAAAAGCAAAACAGACGATCTGCGGGCGGTGATCCTGGAATGCAGCAATCTGGCGACATATTCCCGGGATGTGGCAGAAATGCTGGAGCTGCCGGTATTTGATACCGTCACCGCAGCCAATCTTCTGCACGACAGCCTCTCCCCCCGGAGCTATCTGTAACCGAAGCATAACAAAAAAGGAGCCTGCTGCAAAGGTACGCAGCAGGCTCCCGCTTTGAAGCAGAAGCAATCAAATGCCTATACTATTGTGACCGCGCTGTGATTGCCTGGAGTGTCTTCCAGTCGTGGATCATATAGTGGCCGTTTTGTTTGGAAAGGATTCCTGCGCTGCTGAAATCCAGCAGCACATTGTTGGCGGTCACTCTGCTTGTGCCCACGATGCCCGCCAGGTCTGCGCAGGTGAAGCGCAGGGCAATCAGAATACCGTCCGCCTGCCGGTGGCCATAGGCATCGCACAGGCACAGGAGCATCTTTGCAATGCGCTGTTCCGCACTGTCGAAGGACATCATGGCGGTCTGAGAAATGAGCATCCGGTTCTTTCTGGCCTCGTATTGCAGCATGAGGTCCGCCGTTTTCTGTTCGCTATGGAAAAGGGCCTGGACCTTCTTGGAGGGGATGGCGTAGAGCTCCGACTGCACAATGGTCGTCGCCATGGTCATATGAGGCTGACTTAGAATGCAGGCCTCTTCGCCGATCATTGCGCCGGGGCAGGCAATATAGATCTGCTTCTGTTGCCCATCGGGATGGACTGCGCTGATGCACACGCGGCCCTTGGCAACAATATAAATGGTGGAAAAATCCTGGCCCTGCCAGAAGACACAGCTTTTCGCCGGGTACTTGGTGGGCTGGCGGCTGCCGATCAGGTGGGCCCAGATGCCAAGATCGGCCCCCACCCAGGGAGATTCGATGTTCCCCCAATCATAAGACGGAATATCCAGCAAACGAATCAGTCCTCCTTGACTGAAATATAACACCAAAGGCAAATTCTGTCAAGAATCGGCGTACACTCCAGACGGATTTCGCGTCGCGCGGTGGGGCCGGCAAAAAATAATTATGAAAAGTCTCAAAAATATAAAGTAGTTAACAGCATTTTCTGTTCGATTTCAATAAACTAAAGGCAACAGATGCGTTGAACACAAAGACGCCTGCAAATTCTGATAGCAAAAGGAGTTTTCATTTATGTCAAAAGTTGAGGAGCGCCTTGCTGCCGCCGGCATTACCATTCCGGAAGTCCCCGTGCCTCTGGCCGCTTATGTTCCCGGCGTTGTGTCCGGCAATATGGTCCACACCTCCGGCCAGCTGCCTATGGCAAATGGCGCATTGTCGTTTAAGGGAAAGCTGGGAGACAGTGCATCCGTGGAGGATGGCTATGCTGCCGCAAAGCAGTGTGCCGTCAACTGCCTGGGTGTTGTGAAGGCATTGATCGGTGACCTGGATCGGGTAAAGCGCGTCGTGAAGGTGGTTGGCTTTGTCAACAGTGCGCCGGACTTTGAAGCACAGCCCAAGGTGATCAACGGCGCTTCGGAATTGCTGCAGGCTGCTTTCGGCGAGTGCGGTGCCCATGCCCGCTCCGCAGTCGGTGTAGCCGCACTGCCCCTGGGCGCAATGTGCGAAGTTGAGATCGTTGTCGAATTTCAGTAAACCCCGCCGTCCTATGACTGTACAAAAATAAAAATCATATAGAAAAGGATGAAGTGAAAATGAATAAGAACATCGATTGGGAGAAGATTCGCGAAGAGGAGTTCCCCATTCTGAACACCATGACCTTCCTGGACGCCGCCTGCGTCAGCTTTGCCCCCCAGCGCACCGTCCGCGCCGTGAAGGCCTTCGCCGACATGACCGCCCGCCAGGACGAGGCCAACAGCAGCGCCCACCACATTGCCATGGACTCCCTGCGGAACAAGGCCTATGAAGAGGCTCAGAAGCTGTTCAACGCCGACCCCGAGGAGATTGCCCTGGTGGAGAGCACTTCCCACGGCCTGAACATCGCCGCCTGCGGCATCGAGCTGAACGATGGCGACAGCATCATCACCACCAACCTGGAGTTCATCCAGGTGGCCCTGCCCTGGTGCCTGATGCGCAAGACCAAGGACATCGACATCCGCGTCTGCAAGACCCCTGACAACCGCTTCCGCGCTTCCGACTTCGCCAAGCTGGCTGACAAGACCACCAAGATCTTGGTCATGTCCACTGTCGAGTGGTGCAACGGCTGGGCCAGCGATCTGAAGGAGATCGGCGACTGGTGCCAGGAGAACGGCATTATGTTCGTGGTGGATGCCGTGCAGCAGATGGGCGTTACCAAGATCGACACCAAGCAGTGCCACATCGATGTGCTGGTTGCCGGCGCGCATAAGTGGGCCAACAGCCCCTACGGCACCGGTGTTATGTACGTCAACAAGAACTCCCTGGATAAGATCAAGCAGAGCTACGGCGGATACCTGAACACCTCCGTCCCCGAAGGCGGCTGGGGTGCTTACTGGGAGAAGTGCGATTCCAAGTCCGTCTTCGACTGGACCTTCCCCAACACCGCCCGGAAGTACGAGATCGGTGGCACCACGAACTACACCGGTGCCATTGCTCTGGGCGAGGCTCTGAGCCTGGTGAACGAGATTGGCATTGAGAACATTCAGGAGCACGTCTGGGAGCTGGGCGAGTACTGCATGGATCAGATCGAGTCCATCGGCGGCACCGTCATTACCCACCGTGATCCCGAGCGTCGGGCTGGCATCATCATTGCCCGCCTGTACGATGATGTGGACCTGGACCGCAAGATCATGCGGGACCTGCACGCCCGCAACATCTTCGTTGCACAGCGCTTCACGGACAACGTTGGCGGTTTCCGCATCTCCTGCAACTGGTACAACAACAAGAAGGATATCGACACCATGATCGCAGCCATGAAGGACCTCATCAATCTGATCGGCCGCAAGCCTGACTACAAGGGCTAATCAAAGGATTGACAAGAACCCATGGGGCGCTTCCCCATGGGTTCTTTGCCCTTTTGAAAGACCGCCGCTTCTCCCCCACTCACCTCCCCTTCGGCGGGAGCCCGCCTACATAGACAGGAAAGGAAATAACTATGGCAGATTTGTTCAAACAGGTTCAGGGCTATATCGAAGCCCATCGCAGCGAAATGCTCGCCATGTGGAAGGATTTTGTATACACCCCCAGCCAGGCCCGGGATCGGGAGGCCGCCATGAAGATGGCAGACAAGCTGGTTGCCCTCTTTCAGGATATGGGGCTGCGGGTGGTGGAGCACGATGTGGGCCCCATCAACAGCCGCATTCTGGAAGCCTACTGGGGCGAGGACCGTCCCGGCGCACCAATCATGTTCGGCGGACACTACGATACGGTGAACTGCTCCTATGTCGAAAACGCAAAACCCGGGGATGAAAACGAGTTTGACGGAACCCCCCACTTCCGTGTAGATTCCCAGGGCAACGCCCACGGCCTGGGCTGCCTGGATATGAAGGGCGGCATCGTGGTCGCCATCTGGGCCGTGAAGGCCCTGCAGTCCATCGACTGGGCGGAGCGCCCCATCAAGTTCCTGCTGGCCGGCGACGAGGACAAGGGCCATTTCGGTGCCGAATCCCCTGCAATGCTCACCGAACTGGCGAAGGGCGCCCTGTGCTGCTTCAATATGGAGACCGGACGGATCAATAACGACATCTGCATCGGACGCAAGGGCGGCGGCGAAGGCGAAATGACCGTTACCGGCGTTCCCGCCCACGCTGGCAATGACTTTGCCAGCGGTCGAAATGCCGTTCTGGAAATGGCCTATAAGGAAATTGCCCTCTCCAAGCTGACCAACCTGGAAATCGGCACCACAGTCACCCCCACCGTCATCAAGGGCGGTACGGTTCCCAACGGCATTCCCGAAAACTGCCACATCTATTTCGACGTGCGCTACCGCCGCTTTGACGAGGCGGAGCGTGTGAAAAAAGCCCTTGCAGAAATTGCAAACACCACCTATATCGACGGCACCAAAACGGAATACCTCTACAAGGAATACCAGCTGCCCTTCGATGAAACTCCTGCCGGTCTAGCCCTGGCCGACTATGTTGCCCAGGTTTCCAGAGAGCAGGGCCTGGGCGAAATGGGGCAGATCAATCTGGGCGGCAGCTCCGATGCCTGCTACTTCACCATGGCCGGTGTGCCCACCATCTGCTCCATGGGCGTGCAGGGCCAGTTCAACCATTCCGACAAGGAATACGCAGAGGTCGAATCCCTGTACCGGCGTGCAAAGCTGATGGCCTGCGCGGTGCTGGACATTGAGAAGTATGTCAACCTCTGATGCACCGGGAGCACGCCATGCAGTTTCAATACGAAACCTTTGATACGCTGGATGCCCAGACTCTGTACGACATTCTCTCCCACCGGTTTGAGGTGTTCGTGCTGGAACAGCACTGTATCTACCACGATTACGATGCCTTTGACAAAACAGGCATCCATCTGATCGCCCGCCGGGAGGATGGGACCGTGGTGGGGTACTGCCGCCTGATCCCGGCGCAGCAGCATTACGAGGGGTACGACGAACACTCCTTCGGCCGCCTGTCCGTAAAGGCCTCGGCCCGAGGCCAGGGTATCGGCGGTGCACTGGTAAAAGAAGCCTGCCGGTATCTCACAGGGCTGGGAGAGCCCCGGGCCGTAAGGATCTCCGCCATGGCCTATCTGGAAAAATTCTACAGTGAACTGGGCTTTCAACGGGTTTCGGATGTCTTCGACAAGGAAGGCGTCCCCCATGCGACCATGCTCTATACCGCCCCCTGAAGCAAACCCCATAGCAGTGCCTCTTTCCGGGAGGCACTGCTTGTGCATCATTTCGTCCCTCTGAAAAGATGCCTTTTTCTGTACAAAGGAGCTGTTTTCATGAACAATTATTCCGAAAATTCCCGGGTCGAGGCACAGCTTTCCCGTCCCAGACGTTATATTGAGCTGCTGATCGGTACGGTCATCGGTGTGCTGGGCTTCCAGATGTTCACGGTTCCGCTGGGACTGTATAACGGCGGCACCATGGGCGTTTGCCAGTTGGTGCGTACCCTGCTGACCGAAAAGCTCGGCGTGCCGCTGAATTTTGATCTGGCCGGAATCCTGAATCTGATTCTCAATATTCCGCTGATGCTGCTTGCCTACAAGAGCCTGAGCAAGACCTTTGTCATCCGGACCATTTTTGTAGTTGCCGTTCAGACGGTGACGGTTTCCCTGGTACCGACGGGCATCGTTCTGGTGGATGCCACCCTGACGGCCTGCGTCATTGGCGGCGCATTGGGCGGCATCGGCACCGGAATTATCCTTCGAGCCGGCGGCAGCACAGCGGGATTTGATATCCTGGGCGTCTGGCTGGCCAAAACCAAGCTGCCCTTTGGCGTCGGCACCATTACCGCAATGCTCAATGCCGTGATCTATATCATCTGCGCACTGGCCTTTGATTTGCAAACAGCCATTTACTCCCTGATTTTTGCCTTTGTAACGGCCTTTGTGACGGACAAGCTCCATACTCAGGGCATCAACTGCGCCATTACCATTGTCACTGCGGACCCTGCTGTGGCCCAGGCCATCACCCAGGCGGTGAGCCGCGGCGTGACCGTCTGGCGGGGAGAGGGCGGCCATACAGGCGACGGGAAATACATCTGCTATATGGTTGCAAACAAATTTGAGGAGCCCCTTGTGCGCAAGGTCGTGACAGATCTGGACCCCCAGGCCTTTATGGTGGTCAGCGAGAACGTAGGCGTCAGTGGGAACTACGCAAGAAGACTGAACTGAGGCTGTGCGTTGGAAAAAATCTCCGGCAGGTATATGTGGACACACGTATACCTGCCTTTTGTGTTTTTGTACAATCTCAATATAAAAAATTCATAGAAAATGTCGAATGTTGTCTGCTGTGCCGAAAATGTAATCCAGTTAACAGAAAAAGTGTAAAAAAAGTTGTACTCTGTCAGTACGAAAGCAAGTGAACCGTGACGTAAATCCGGGAAGGCCTCCGGGCGTCATAGAAAGGAATATGATATGAAGCTTTCACAAGAAATGTTGAATCCGGTTTATGCGTACATTGAAGCCCATCGCGCCGATATCATGGCCATGTGGAAGGATTTCGTGGATACACGAAGCGATGCTACCATGAAAGATCGGGCGGATGTCTTCGCCAAAAAGCTTGGTGCCGCACTAGAAGAAATCGGCTGCAAGGTGACCTACACCGAGGTTGGCGAGCGAAACGGCATGTGCGTCGATGGCATTTTAGGGGAGACGCGTCCCGGGAAGCCGGTACTGTTCACCGGCCACTACGATACCGTACCCCTGAAGGCCGAGCTTCCCTTCTATGTCGATGGGGAAAACAGGGCCCACGGCCTGGGCTGCCTGGATATGAAAGGCGGCGTGGTGATGGCCATCTGGATTGCCAAGGCCCTGACCGCCGCCGGCTGGGCGGAGCGGCCCCTGCGCTTCCTCTTCGTGGGCGATGAGGAAAACGGGCATCAGCTCGGAAAAACCAAGGAATTTCTGGTAGCCCATGGCGGCGGCGGCGTTTGCGCCTTCAATATGGAAACCGGACTGGTAAGCAATGCCATCTGCACGGGGCGCAAGGGCACCGGTCAGGCGGAAGTCACCGTTCACGGTGTAGCCGCTCACTCCGGGAACAACTATACCGAGGGCCGCAGCGCCATTACAGAGCTGACCCGGAAAATTGCAGAAATGGAAGCCCTGACGGACCTCTCCGCCAATACCACCGTTGCGGTCACCACCATTCAGGGCGGAACGGTCACAAACAGCATCCCGCCGATCTGCTCCTTCATTGTGGACCTTCGCTTTGGCAGCCCCAAGGAGCGCGATCGGGTCCTGACGGCGCTGGAGGAGATCTGCGCCAAGCAGTATGTGCCGGATACCACCACGGAGCTGGAGATCCGGGAATTCATGGCTGCCTTCGACAGCTCCAACGGTGTGCAGGAGCTGGCCGACTTCGTGGCCGAGACCTCCCGCGACTATGACTTCGGGGACATGGGCACCGTATTCCTGGGCGGCGGCTCGGACGCCGGCTTTATTCAGCGGGCGGGAACCCCTGTAATCTGTTCCATTGGCGTTCGTGGCCAGTTCAACCACTCCGATCGGGAGTATGCCCTTGTGGAAAGCATGTTTGAGAGAGCAAAACTCCTGGCCACGGTGGTCATGCGCATCAGCGAGTACGAAAACCGCTGACGGAAAATGTTTGTTATCTGGTACGAAGGAGCCGGATGGAGATAGAAAAATAAAGGAGGACAAATATGTTTAGCAATATGTATTTCTACCTGATGGTCGTGGTACTGGTGTTCGCCATCGGCGATATGATCGGCCACTTCACCAAGGGTAAGCTTTCCGGCATGATGATGGTCATGCTGCTGTTCCTGATTGCATTCCTGGCCGGCATCCTGCCCGGCGACATCATCGATAAGGCCGGTCTGACCCAGCTGGCCAGTGCCGCTACCGGCATGGTGCTGTTCAATATGGGCACCACCATCAACATCAAGCAGATGATCCGTGAGTGGCGCGTGGTCGCAATGGCCGCTCTGTGCATGGTCGCTTCCTGCATCACCATGCTGTGCGTGATTCCCATTGTCGGCAAGGATGCCGTCCTGGTGGGTATGCCTGTTATCAACGGCGCTGCCATGGCGACCTCTCTGATGACCACCGCCGCCACCGAGCGGGGTCTGACCACCGCTGCTGCACTGTGCGCCGTTATCTACTCCGTGCAGAAATTCGTGGGTGCTCCCATTGCCTCCGCCATGGGCATGAAGTATGCCAAGACCCTGATGGTTGACTTCCGGAAGGATCCTGCCGGTCACATGGCTGCTCTGAAGGCAAAGCAGCGCGGCACCACCTCCACCAAGCCCCTGTTCTATGAGTCCCACAAGGATGTCTTTACCTCCAATGTCTGCATCGCCATCGTCTGTGTCGGTGCCTGGATCGGCCGCTACCTGGGCAGCCTGACCCCCATCAACTACAGCATCTGGTGCCTGCTGCTGGGTTCCCTCTCCGGCCTGGGCGGTTATGTACCCCCCAAGCCCCTGCAGAAGGGCAATGCCTACGGTCTGATGATGATCGCCGTCTTCGGCTCCATCATCCCCGCGCTGGCAAAGGTCTCCCTCAGCGACCTGGGCACCATGGCTTTCCAGACCGTCGTTCTGTTCGCTGCCGCTGTAGCCGGCATCTTCCTGATTGGCTATGTGCTGCCCGGCTGGAAGCTGGTTGGCGACCGTGATTTGGCTGTTGGCATCGGTGTTGAGCAGTTCCTGGGCTTCCCCTCCAACGTGGTGATCTGCCGTGAGGTCAGCGAAGCCATTGGCGAGACCGACGACGAGAGAACCTACATCGACGAGACTCTGAGCGTTCCCTATGTTCTCGGCGGCATTACCGTCGTGACCATTCTGTCCGTTGCACTGGCAGGCTTCGTGATCAACCTGCTTTGATTTTCGGAAATCCTTCGTATCATTCAAAGGGGAATGCCTGCTTTGCGGGCATTCCCTCATTCCGCATCCAAGGAGGCTTCCTATGATTGTACTCAAAGAAAGACTTTCCCGTCTGGGGAAAGCACCCCTGCTTCTGCTACGGGCCCTGACGGCTGCCGCTATCTTTCTGGTGATGTATCAGTCCGGCGGACCGCGAAATATACCGTTGGCGCTGCTCTGTGCGGTCGTAGGCTGCCTGCTGGTCTATCTGTGTGACTTCCGCGTCAATGGGTTTGGTGCTGCCTTTGGCCTGCTGATGGAGTATTATGCCTTTCGCGGCACATTTGCAGATGACCGTATTCAGCTGGCCATGCTGGCGGTTTCCTATATCCTGCTATTGCTGAGCTTTTCCGCTCAGAAGGGCAAACGGCAGAAGCAGGAAACGGAAGCCGGGCTGTAAGCCGCGAAGCAAACGAAATACCCGTCCTCCACGCAAGCCGCCCTCCGATGATTGGGCAAAAGGGAAGCCTGCGCCTCCGCCCGAATCGGGCAGCGGCGCAGGTTCTTTTGCATGGCGCTTTTGTGTCTTCCGGCGCAGCGGAAGGCGGCGGCGCTTATCGTACGGACCGGGCGTACTCCGTGGGGGTGATGCCGAACTTCTCCTTGAATTGGCGGGAGAAGTGGTGCACCGTGGAGTATTGCAGGGCTGCGGCGATCTCGGTGAAATTCAGGTTGTTCTCCCGAATCATCTGCTTGCTCTCCTGGAGCTTGATGCGGCGGATGTATGAAAGTATGCCGACAAAAAATTATTTTACTTTTGTCCCTACCCCAACTATTGACATAGAGCCAAGAAATCCCGCACCAAAACTGGTGCGGGATTGGTGGGGGACCGTCGTTTACATCCGAACAAAACAGATATTCAATTTCGTCCAGGGTCACGGTTTCTGCATGATCCCGGAAATTGTAGGTGAACAAAATTTTATCATCATACACATACACGGAGTTCAAAAATGTATCGATTATTTCCCGCTGATAGGCCTTGTCGTTGATGCTGCCGTATTTGAAGCGGCTGATCCATTTGACGATTTCTTCCTTGGTGAACACTGGTTGCGCCATCTGGGCGCGGATCAGGCTGATGTTCAGCTCCTCTTTCTGACGTTCCAGTTCTTCCATTCGCTCCTTTGTGGTGGGCGTAAAAATGCCGGCTTCAATCGCTTTCAGCAGATTTTTAAGGCCTTTGTCACACACACGGAGCTGTTCTTTGATAGAGGGAATCATCGGATTCTCCTGTCCCTGTATGGCAATAATGGCATCAGCCACCCGGTCAATGATTTCATCTGTGAGGACCTTGGTCACAGTCTCCACAACCACCGCCCGTTCCAACCAATCCCGCTTGAGTGCTTTCCGTTTGCAGGTATGCCCATGCTTGGCGTTGATACATTTGTAGTAGTAATAGAACGTTCCGTTCCTGCTTTTCCCACACTCACCGACCATATGACCGCCGCAAGTGCCGCAAAACACCTTTCCAGACAGCAGGTACTCCTCCTTGGCCTTGGCTCTCCCCGGAGATTTCTTGTTTGCTTCCATCCGTCTTTGCACCCTTTCAAATACATCTTTTTCCACCAGAGCCGGAACGCCGCCCGGGATGATTGTGTCGCCATAGCAGTAGTCCCCGATATATTTCCTGTTTTTCAAAAGAAGCGTCATGGCACTTGCCTGGAATGGCCTGTTAAAGTTGTTGCGCAAGCCTCTTGCGTTCAAGTCTTTTATAATGCTCTTGATCAGCTCGCCCTTGTCGTAGCGGGAGAAAATCTCCCGCACGATAGGGGCGGTTTTTGGATTCACGACCAATGCCCCGGTTTCTTTATTCACGGAATACCCATAGGCCAATGTACCACCGTTATTCCGGCATTTCATTGCGTTTTCCCGCTGACCACGGCGCACCTTGACAGCTAACTCTGCGGAATAATACTCCGCCATACCCTCCAGCATGGATTCCAGGATAATTCCCTCCGGGCCGTCGGCAATGGCCTCTTTTGCGGATATGACCCGCACACCATTCTTTTTCAGAATGTGCTTGTAGTGGGCACTGTCATATCGGTCACGGGAGAATCTGTCCAGCTTCCATACGAGAACCACGTCAAACAACCGCTTTTCGCTGTCGTGGATCATCCTCTGAAAATCCGGGCGGTCTGCCGTTCTGGCGGACAATGCCCGGTCAATATAGTTTCCAACAATCGCCAGCTTGTTTTGTTCCGCATACTCCCGGCAATCCCGAAGCTGTCCCTCAATGGATTCCTCTCGCTGGTTATCCGAAGAATAGCGGGCGTAAATGACTGCGTTCATGCTGTTACCTCCTTTCCGTGCATCATATCGTCTTTCTGATCACGCTGCAAATGTACGGCGGGCTTTTCGGATAGAAAAGCCTGCATCAGGGGGAGGAAGAACCGTGCCAGCCTTTCAATTGCGAAGTCGGGAATATGTGTGGAATCGTCCTGGATTACGGTTTTCATATCCGGGGTAGGGGTATTCAATGCTTCTGTTTCCATCAGCAGCCCCCTATCGTTCCTGTTCGGTTCGTCGGCGGTAATTATTCTCGCAGAGTTTGACTACAGCCTCCTCGATTTGATTTGGCGTGTAGCTCTTTGGAAAGAACTTTCGGATGCGCTCCATAGGAATTTTCAGTCGCTCTTTCTGATTCGCCTTTTCCTCTCCCATAATGGAACGCAGTTTTGGCACGGTCAGAGTCTTTGCCTGGTATTCCTTTTTCAGGCGAATAGCCTGAGATAGGGATGGAGTGCAGTCGTTGCGGCGCATTTCTTCCAAGAGGTAGGTCTGGGCTTTTTCCGGGAGGTAGCTCAGTTCCACTGCGGGGGTGAGGGCGATGCTGCCGTCATCGACAAGTTGAAGCAGTTCCGGAATCAGGTGGGTCAGACGCACATAACGCAACACCTGATTCTTACTGTCTCCACCATCAGCCCCGACTTTTTCGGCTGTCACCAACTTCTCCCCAACTTGGGGAGAAGTACGGCCTTGGTGCTTCATTGCCTCCATTTTCAACTTATAGGCAAATGCCTTTTCGCTTGGCAGGATATGCTCCCGGTGCAAATTGCTGTCCACAAGCATAATGGCGGCCTCTTCCCGGCTGATTTCATAGACAAGGGCGGGAACCTTCGAAAGCCCTGCCTTTTGTGCAGCATGCAATCTGCGGTGTCCGCTGATCACTTCGTATCCGTCTGTTCCCTCTAATGGGCGAACAATTAACGGGGAGAGAACGCCTTCATTTTGAACGCTCTCGGTCAACATTTCCATTTCTTCATTGTCGAGAACCTTGTAAGGGTGGCCCTCAAAGGGGTGCAATTTCGCTATGGGAATCACAATAGAGTTACATAACTTCTTTTCTATAAACGTCATTCCTTTCATCGTTGGGGACGGGCGCTTCTGCCCGTCCTTGTGTTAATTTGTCAATCGGTATCGGGTCAAGGACTGCGGATAGAATATTCTGCACCGCATCCTGAAATAGCCGAACACCCTCATCGTAGTGCTTGGCATCAATGGCGTTCAGCACATGGGCATTCATGGCAATCTGATTCAGGTTGTTCCCGATGGCATGAAGCTCCCGCATCATTGCCCAAAAGTCAGGAGGCGGTGCCTCCTTTGGGACAACTCCCGAAATCACCATCCGCAAATAAGTTTCTCTGGACAATCCAGCTGCAGCAACAAGCTGATTCAGGTATGCCATTTCATCGGCTGCCAGCCGGACTTTTATTTCATAAATTCTTTTGTTCATGTTCCTCCTTTAAGTACATAGGGTTTCAGGGATATGCCCTGACAAGCTGCCTTTGGGGACAAAAGGCGATGCTTGCCAGACTAAAGACATAACCTTTTCTATCATGTTGAATCGCCCCCACATTGCCCACAATTCAGTGATAAACAGCCCTGCCCTGAACGATACTGTGCATGAAAAAGTGTACACTAGGTCTGTTGTAGGCATCTGTCCCTGTGTAATTATGGTCGGGTAAAACCAGTGCTTTGGGACGGTGCTTTTCTGCAAATACGCCATCACATTGTCCGATTTTGACTCCGCAAACCGCCAAATGCGACGGCACATCGTTGTGAGACATTCGCACATCGATGGCGTTTCCCCGAAAAAAAGCCGTCATTTTCTCATTTCATGCCGTCGAAAGCATCCAAAAACGCCAGCGTTTGCTCGGCGTTTTCCTGCGACGGCTGGGGCGGCTCCGAGACGGACTGAAAAGGAACTGTATTTCCCAGCCCTTTCAGTTCCTCCCGAAGCATTATCCGGAATCTGCCCATGAAAGAATCCTCCCTGCTTTCCGCTTCCTGAGCATCCAGGCAGTCGTTAATGGCCTGCACTACGGATTTGCTGAAAGAACTCCCCGCCGCTTTCCGATCCCTCAGATACTCCAACGCACGGGCATCCTCGGCACGGGATGGCTTGAAGCGTATTGTGGTTTTGGCGGCCCTCATTTCACGCCTCCCGTCACATTCTGCACGTCAGCCATGTATTCGTACCCCTTGGCCGTGGCGCAAATATCGCTGTTAATGATGATTTTGTCAGGGGCAATGGGGAAGAAATTCTTCAGCAGACACCCACCGCCGCCGACTACATACAGCTTCATAATCCGGGGATCGTAGCCATGCTCCCGGAGCTTGCGGAATACTTTTTTCGCATAGTCGCTGGCCGTCAGCTTCATAGTCTTTTCCAGCTCCACATCAATACCGACTGTGCCATACCGCAGAAAGCTGTGAATCATCTGCTCGTCCAGTTCAGCATGGTGTTCCCGCATAAGAGCTTCCTGGATGGCAAGCACACACTGCTGAACACCGTACTTTTCCGTGAACATCTGGCGCAAATCCACCTTGCTGTCCAGAGTGCGCAGGATATTCATGGTGCCGTTGCCAATGTCACAGAGCATATTGCTGCCGGTGAAGTGGTTGACAATGGGCGCGATTGCGGCAAATCCCTGAGGATAAACTGCCGCTCCAACAATGCGGATGTGGTAATTCTTTCTACGAAAAGAAAACGCCACCTCACGATTCTGTAGCAGGTACGCCTGGAACGCCTTCCGCTGCTTCGCCACCCAGGACAGGGGCAACCCCGCCGCCAGAAACACATTGGCCTGGGTGATTTGCTCCCTGCTCAGCTCCCGGGCGATGGCTGCCAGGGTCAGGATGTAGTAATCCTCGTCCATGACCTTTTCGGCGGCGTATTCCTTATGCCCAACGCCGATTTGGTAGTAACGGCCCTGATAAATCAGCAGGTCATTCTTGAAGGTCGGTTCCGTGTCGTTGCTTTCAACCCCCGTGGGGAAGCAGCAGTTTGCCGTTTTGATGTTGCCATATCCGTGGTCAACACCGATGATGTAAATTCCGTTTTTGTTTTTCATTTGTTTCATCCTTTCAAAAAATAGTTGCGCACCTATTCGCCCTCGCCCCCGTGCGCTTTGGATTCATCTGACGCCCGACAGCGAATCGGGTCCATGGGAGTTTCACCCCTGCGCTTCCGCCCAGCTCTTTTGAGAAGTATCATTGTCCTGCCCCCACCGTCGTCGCCTTGCCGGTTGCTATCCGGCAGTGGAGGCTCGTGTTTGTCGCTCGCATAAATTGGTCATGGCGCACGGCCTCCCGGCTCGGGTGGGGAAGAATGTATCAGATGAATGAGTATGAAATTGTCAAGGTACATGGAGGTGATTTAACGCCCTACCATTTCGTCTGGGAATTTTCAGCCAAAATGAAGAGGGAAAATTTTTAATCTCAGTTTGGCTTCTCCCGGGACTCATGGGAGCTACAAATGTCCTCTCACTTATGGAGCCCACGAAACGGGTTGATTTTTTACATATTTTAGAAAATATTTCCTTTTTGTAGGGTATGACAACCGCCGCCGGAAATTTCCCCTTCACTTATCGCGGGGAAAATGAGGTTTTGTTAGGGTGTTTTCCGGAAAAATGATTTATCCCCTCATATGGTAGGCATCGAGACGGGTTTTCTATGAAGTCAGATGTCTTAAAACATCGAAGTGTTTTGACGTATTTTCCTTGTATTGTTTAGAAAAACCGAACATTAATAGATATAAATTAAAAATACGGAAGAAAATATTCAAAAGCCGTATTGAAACACATTGAGGGATGTGCTACAATGAGCGATATTCAATCAACTTATGATATGAGTGATTAAAATGAAACGAATCGAAGAATATACGAAACAGCTCCACACCAGCGTCAGCAATTATTGGATGCAGAAAGCATCTCTGTGGATTACGCAGCTCTGCGGTAAAAGCGGAATGGGAAAGACATTCTTAGCGCAAAGCTACCTGGAAGCATACGGCGGGCAATACTTTACTTTCCGAAATCTGGATGCGGCATTTGCCCCACAGATATTCCGGCCCGGGTGCAAGCTGTGGAGGGAGTTCTTCGCAGAAACCGGAGAAATAAAAAATCGCCCAGTCATCTTTTTCGATGACGTGGACGATAGAAATGATAAGGAAGAATTTTTGAATGCGCTTCCGGAACTTGTCGGGAAAGCTTATGTTGTGTTAATTGTTCGGAATCAGATGTCCTTGTCGTTCCCATCTGATATTCTCCAAATGACGGCAGTCACGGTGCCTATGCTTTTGACTGAAAACAAGGCTCTTGACCCGCTGGATGCGCTTCGGACAATTGCGATTACAGACGGCATTCCAGAACTGGTGCGGCTATTCGATTTCCAAAAGCCTTTTGCTGAGAATCTGGGAGTGCTTTTCACTCAGAATTCCGCCTATTTCCGCTATGCTGAATCAGAGCTGCGGCAGCACTTCCGAACACCAGAGACATACAATATCCTGCTTTACGGCATGGCAACCGGGCATAACCGTATCAGTCAGCTTGCGGAGTTTTCCGGCTTTCCGCAGAACAAGTGCGATAAATATTTGAAAGCCTCAGATAAAGCCGAACTTTTGGAAACAGTGCAAAGGAAAGATACCGCTGGCCATGTTCGCACGCACTACTATCCCAAAGGCGGCTATTGGAAGACGTGGTTTCGGTATGTGTTTCCGTCTCAAGGATGCTGCCTGAAACCACTTGAGTGGGACAGTTTGCAGCAGCTGGCGGATGATATTGACTGTGCAATTGTTGTAGAATATTTCAAAAAAGTTTGCTGGCAGTGGATGAAGAAAAACTACGGTGACTATTACTGGGATGAAGTTTTACGTTTTGATGACCCAAAGCAGCAGAATGTAACAGTCAACGGCGTTCACTTTGATTATGTGCAGGAAACAAAGGATCACACGATCTATGTAAAAATCTGGGATGATATTCGCGAGGGCTTTCCTAAAGCAGAATTTCAAAAGATTGAGACAGTAACGACAAAAAACCGTCCATTTTATGAGAACATCTACTTCCTGTTTTCAGCCGGCAGAGCCTGCAACTATGTAGAGCAGCTTCGAAATCTGGACACGGTTTCGATGGTGGATTTGAAGTCTCTGCTGGGGCAGAAGAACAAGGAGCTTTTTTGATAGGAATATCAGATACAAAAAAGAAACGACAGACAGACTGGAGCAAATGCCAATCTGTCTGTCGTTTTTTCATAAAGATCCGTGTTCTAGGCGTAAATCAGTTCATTCAGAACAATCTCATCGGCCCGGTTCCGAATGTTGTTCATCCGGGCAACCCATTCCATTTGGCGTTCTGCTTTCAGCCGCTCGGTAACGCCTTCCTGCTGTGCCAGCTGAGAAATAAGCCGCTGTTCCAGTTCCTGCGCCTGCCAGTCAATTTCTTCCAGATGGGGGTTCAGCGTGTTCTCCATAAGCATGATGGCATAAAGTGACTCACGATGTTTTCTTAAATAGTTGAAGCGCAACATTCCCCAACGGCCTACCTTGGGGCTTTCCGACACAGCCAGATTGGGGAGATAGTAGTCTCCGACAAGCGTATAGGTGATTTCCATATGTGTCCCTCCTGTTTGGCTTTCAGATGGTACGCATATTGCTCATTTTCCCGCAAAATTAAAACCATAAAATATCCCGGAAGTGAGGAAGAACGACTTTTGAACCCACTTACCAAACAGCAACGGCAAATATATGTGCTGCTGGATATACCGCTGCCGAAGTGTATAGGCAAATTCTAACCGGAATTAAGCTTAGAGATGATAGTTTAGGCAAATTGGCTCCACATAACCATTTGAAAAGGTGAATTGGAGTGCTGTTTTGTCAAAACATGGATTGTCTGCATGGATGATTCTATGATGGTTGGGACAGACAATCATTTGATTGCTTGCATTGTTATTGAGGCTTTTTGTGAAGTAGTCAATATGGTGGGCCTCGCAAACATATGCACCATATTCTTCTCCAACGACTCTCCCACAAATCTGGCAGCGATAGCCATATAGCTGCTTTAGATTTTCTCCAATTTTCTTGTTCAGTTTCCGTATTTTTAAGACACTTCCCGAAATTTGAATGCTTGCAGTTGGATCCTCTGTCTCAAAATTCATTTCATTTTCGATTTGCTGCTCGGAATGCATCTTTGCGTAAGTTGCCACAACAATCATATCTTCTGAAAGAATAGGCTCCAGTACATATGTATCATCATATTCCGTGGTATAAATAGCAAGATAATCCTTTGCGTTATCCGGCAGTCTAATAATCCGGCGGTCATCCCTTTCACGGTTTTGCCGAATCGCGTTTAGGTAATTGTAGCTGTTTGAAAAGGCCACTTGGAGTGCATGCGCCAAATCACCATTCTTGGCATACCGAATTTGCAGAATATCAGATTTATGCTTCCACTTTTCCTGAAATTTTACATTTCGAATGGTTGCGCTAAAGGTTTTTCCGCCTAAAATTAAACGGATCGGTTTTGCTTCGCCCTTTTCTAGATAACGGCCCATAATCTGGCCGAAGACTACTTGTTCTTTGATAGGAAGTGTAAGACCTTCAGTTAATAGGGACCAATCCACTTCTTTTTGATAAACGTAACTCTCATCAATATGCATTCTACCACGCTTTCTGCCAATCCGGTTTTAACCATAAAGATTTTCTCTCAGAGGAATTTTGAGATTGCTGTATTATTATCAATTTCTTTACATAAAATATCTAAAATCATACGCTTTATCGTAAATTGCCTCGTCCTGTTTCGACATCCGAGCCAGCACTTTTGCAAAATCTAAAGTAACAGGGAGCGTTTTATATAGACTGTCCCCACTATTCCAATTCATTTTTGTGAGCATTAGAATCTCCTGGGCTAGAATGTCTCCGCTACATTTACCAGAAAAGCGTTTTACTAGCAGGGGCGAAGGGACGCCGCGTGAACCTTTGTAATAATTGTTCCGGCCGCAGAGATCCGGATGTAAAATACAGCCATGTGTCCACAAAAGGAAACTGTTCTTGTCCAACTTGACTGTTAATCCGCGCTTGACAGCATACGGATATGCTGTCTGCGATGGATTATCGCCAAATCGAATACCTCGCCATGGACAGTATTCTTGAACCTGTATTAGTTCAACGTCATCAATTCCTCTGAAAGCCTGCATTATACCTTCTATTTCATCGGAAATAAATGGTGTGGTTTTATGAATGACAACTCGTTTAAGATTGCTTACAGGATTCGAATGATAGTACTGTTCTCTTAGTTCTGTCATCATTGTTCTTGCATCATCCGATCTCATATACGGATTACTCTTTCCTCGAAAGATTGGATTTGAAATTTTTCGTAAAACCATCCTTATTCCCGTTCCTGTAGAATCGAAGAGCTGACTGCATCCAATGCAGATTCCTTTTTCATTTGAATAAGAATAACTGATTCCAATATATGCGGTATTATCTTGTATTTCTTCAGGCTGCCACAATACACCAGCTGCTTTAGCGTATAAACTGGTAGAAAGTCCCCAAATAACTTTACACGGGTCATATGCATTGATTGATCGTTCTTCAATTATCTGGAGCTTTACGCTCTTATCTGTCGCATAGAGTTTAACAGCATCATGCAAATTGAAATCAGAAGAAATGCTTTTTGCCATGCGAAATTGCGAAAAATATCTAGGGATATATACCACCAATATATCGAAATCAAGTACTCTTTGCGAGAACCAATCTATTCCGCGTTTCAAGAAATCAAGAAACTCTATGGCTGATTTTTTGGCCATATTGTGTCCATTATAGCCAATACAGCGTTCCTTTTCCTGTTCAGTGGGTACAGCCAGGGAACGACGATATACTCGTTCAAATCCTTCATAATTTACAAGGAAAGCATCTTTCCCCTTGCTTGAGGAAGTATTATTCAAGCTGTTAAGATGAGATAGCACTTTTCTCATATCTTCTTTGGGCGCCAAAACAGCAAGTCTGATCGCAGGACGGTGAACCACATCATTTGAATATGAATAATCGAGCGGTCCATATTTGCAAAGACCTTTCAGTTGACTAACCGTCTGTTTGGTTTTGTCTTCGTTTGAAAAACACATTATTGGTTCCGCAAACATATATGCTGGCAATGTCGGCCAGCCAGCGTTTCTTCTCATTCCGCCAAAACTAAATGCCGGCGTATCAAAGGAAATCTGAAAACCATCATGTTCAAAAATGAACTTGCCAGCACAATTTAAACGACTTTCCCACTTGCGAAGATTATCGTTATATTGACGGTTATAAATTGAAGAAATCGCTTTATTCACCTGAAACTGATATGACTCTTTATTCAACGTATTTCCGCTTTTATCAAGGACGTGAACAGTTGGCATCAAATTCAGATATAACACTCCCTCTATATAACTTAATGCGTATTCCAAAGCATCAAAACACTGATATCCATCTTTTAAAGTTAAAGAGCCTGGGTCATAGAACTTGTCTTTTTTCAGACGGACCATACCTTTTTTTGAGAGTGTACTGCCAATTAATTCATAGATTAAGCCGAGATAGATTGAATCCTGTTTATAGATTATTCTATCAGGTACTTCTTCTCTGTTTATTTCAAAAAGAATGTGTTTACCAAAGGATTTTTTCAGCATTTCATTGGAAGAGAACGAATAAATATGTCCGTTAAATAGCGCTGCAATAACGTCAGTCCCAGAGGTAATGCTTCTAAGGTCATTCCAGTTTGTAATATCTGTTTTGAACACATTACATAAAGGACGGCCTTCTGCTTTGTATGCATTAAGCTTAACAAAAGAATTGACCGTTTCGCCACTAAAAGAAAGTTCTTGACACGACAATAATTGATTTTTCTTTCCTTCAATAATCTCGCTGTTGAAATTCTGAACCTGATAAATCGAATACATCAGAGAATCAAAACTATCTATCTCAACGAAATCGGCAGGTTTTCCACTTGACTTGGTGCGCTCAATCAGGTTAAGAACTCTTTGACTAACATATCCGTCTTTTCTAATTGCCCATATCAGGCCTTTTGAAAGAAATGCTGGGTTGTCAATATTGCTTTCGAAAAGCGACATGATAGACTCATCATTACCTGAATATCCAATTACGACCAGCTGTTTATTCTGCAATTGATTTGACACACAAGATTTAATTCTTGCCTCAAGCCGTTGCAACTCTTGCTCGGTATTTCTGAGCCAGTCATATCTATAATCACCGTGAAGTTTCCCTATAACAGGAAAAGCGGGATTAAATGTATCAATGCTGTTTTTATTCGCTTCACTGAAAATCAAAATACTGCTGAGGGGATAAAGTGTATGTATTGCACGTTCTAGTAATGAATCAAAGTTTGTGGTCCAGACGTTTTTTACTTTTCCTTTTACGATAGCCTCCGCCATGCATAAATATCCCAGAGAAGGCTCATGTTTAGATACCAACATCTCGATAAATCTTTTTCTGGCCAGCGGGTTGTTATAACATTGTTCAAAATAAAACGAATACTCTTCAGGCGCATACTGTATAGGGCATGTGCCTTTTTGATCGAAATATTTTTGCAACATTGCTCTAGTTGAAGGCAGGGCCACATCTTTATATTTTTCCACGGAAATACCGCACTCGCTGCAATAAATATTACGCTTAAATTCCCATATAAGATCACCACCTGTCGGGATTCCGGAGGCAATGGAGGCGCCTGCACCAATGAAGAAGTCGACTTCTCCGTCTGCCATGACGCTGAAATTGCGTATAAATTGTTCTTGGGTCAGCATATATACCCTCCTAATGAATTAGAAAACGGCGCAGCATTATGGGTGTATCATCTATACATATTATTGCAAAAACTATCATATAATCACGCATTATCATTTTCTGAGATCGTATCAGGCAGAAATTCCATAATATCGTTTGGCTCCACCTCAAGGGCCGCACAAATCGCACCGATCACATCGGTGGTGATATCCTTATCATTGGCAAGTTTGTACATCTGATAATGAGTGATGCCGGCAGCTTCTTCCAAATCTTTCTTTTTCATATTCCGATCAACAAGAATATGCCACAGTTTTTTATAACTAACAGCCATTTTGAATCTCCTTTGCAGGCTATTTGGTGCTGAATAAAATAATGCAAGTATATTGTATCATATTCTGACCGAAGGATCAAGAATTTGATAAGAATTTCAAACTTTCAATAAACGTTAAAGTTTTACATTTGGTTTATCGAATGCGTATAGTTGCCGATATCGGCAAGATACGTATACCGTTTTGAGTGTTTATTCTTGATATTTTGCCGATGATGTGCTATACTATCAGTGTATAGAAAGTGAGGGTTCCCTATGAAATATATTTCTGTTGCGGAAGCAGCAAAAAAATGGGGTGTTTCCGAGCGCAGCGTGCGTGGATATTGTGCCGGAGGAAAAATCGACGGTGCATTCCTGACCGGCAAGACATGGAACATCCCCGAAACTGCGAAGAAGCCCGACCGCATTAACAAGAAAACTGACGAGCCAAAGACACTTCTCGAGGTGCTGAAAGCCGAGAAAGCGGCAAAACTGCACGGCGGCATTTACCATAAAATCCAGATTGATCTGACATACAACTCCAATCACATAGAAGGCAGCCGCCTCACCCATGACCAGACGCGGTATATCTTCGAGACCAACACCATTGGCGTATCCGATGGAACAGTGAAGGTGGACGATGTGGTCGAAACCGCCAACCATTTCAAGTGCATTGATATGATTATCGACAGTGCAAATTATGCGCTGAGTGAAGCATTCATCAAACAGCTGCACACTGTCCTGAAAAGCGGAACTTCCGATTCCCGCCTTGACTGGTTTGCCGTGGGCGATTACAAGAAGCTGCCCAACGAGGTCGGCGGGATGGATACTACTGAACCGGAAAATGTCAGTGCAGAGATCAAAAAACTGCTTGCTGAATACAATGCGGTGAAAAGCAAAACATTTGACGACCTGCTGGACTTCCACTATCGCTTTGAGCGCATCCACCCTTTCCAGGATGGCAATGGCAGAGTAGGAAGGCTGCTGCTTTTCAAAGAATGTCTGCGGAACAACATCGTACCGTTCATCATAGAGGATGATCTCAAGATGTTCTACTACCGCGGATTGAAGGAATGGCGGAATGAACGCGGTTATTTGCGCGATACCTGCCTATCTGCACAGGACAGATTCAAGAAGTATCTGGATTACTTCCGAATTCCCTACGATCAATGAGCAAACCATCAGGAGGAAATCATTTCTCCCCGCTGTCAGTGACTTTTCATATAGCACGCCCCCAAAAGTACCATTTCAATTACTGAGGACTATGGAAAAGTCCTATGGATTTGAATAGCAGCAAGAATCTTAAAAACGCATTTCCTGGTTTTCCAAACTTTTCCGCCAAATTCCTTGGGGATAGTTTGGGGATAGGTTATATAAAATCAGCCAACAGCCAGTGAACCTTTTCAACATGCAAATCGTGCTATTTCCTATTATTTCATGCACTTTCAAACTATTTTTCGCTATTTCCTCGATAAAATAACCAGCTCATAAGCCGGAGGTCATAGGCTTGAGTCATGTGCTCGCAACTGCAAAATGCCCGGTATTCTGGCTGAATACCGGGCATTTTTCTAACTTTTAGGTGTTTCTTGGAATAGTACGATTTGCTATTTGGGATCATTTTTGGGGGCACTTTGGTCAAAAACTTGTTTGCTTGGGTTACGCCGTCTGGATTTCCAATCGGTATTTAATAGGAAATATCCCTGATATTAACAAAAAATCCGAACCCATCCCCCACAGGGAAAAAGTTCGGATTTCTTTCGTTTGGTGGGGGAAGGTGGATTCGAACCACCGAAGCTATAAGCAGCAGATTTACAGTCTGTCCCCTTTGGCCACTCGGGAATTCCCCCATATTCACTTTGCCTTTTGTGTGGAGCCGGTAGACGGACTCGAACCCCCGACCTGCTGATTACAAATCAGCTGCTCTACCAACTGAGCTATACCGGCAGGTGTTCCGCTCACGTAAGGCTTTTGTATTATATCATGAATCCGGAAAATGTCAAGAGGGCATTTTTACAGATTGTCCACTGCTTGATTCCATTTTACATTGTTCTTCTATTTTAAGTAATTTTGTAAAAATAGGAGGCGATCTCATGGAACTGGACTACGCACAAATCGGCAAGCGCATTGCCGCCCGCCGAAAAGAGCTTGGGCTCAAGCAAACCGAAGTTTGTGACAAGGCTGGTATTCATGACAAATATCTAATTCTGGCTATCAGCATAATCACCCAGCCGGTTAAAAATATCCTTTGCCGCATCATAATCTTTATTCTGCAACAATTGTGCAGCATAAGTATACTGGCAAACCTTTACCATTTCAGGACTATTTTCATAATCGCCAATTCTTCAAAAATTGCAGTAGCAGCCTCATACTCCCCCGCCTTGTAAAGCGATGTTGCCTTTTTATACTGACTACTGTCACATCCCGCAAGCATCAGGCACATCATTAGCACGCAGACTACGCAAATTATTTTTTCACGATAAAATCCTCTCTCTAATTTGATGATTACGCTTTATTCGTCAAAAGATATAAAACGTCATCAGAATAATAATATATATTTTTAGTCATTTCAACAACTAACAACAATTATTCTATGACTATATCTTAAAATCACGGCGTTATCATTACTCATAAGAGGTGATACTTGTGAATGAAGATTTTGTCCGGGAACGAATTACAAATCTGCGAATCAAAAAAGGCGTATCAGAATACCAAATGAGCTACGATTTGGGGCACAGCAGAGGATACGTCTACAATATCTCTTCTGGAAAAGCGCTGCCTCCACTAAAAGAGTTCTTTGCAATATGTGACTATTTTGAAATAACACCACAGCAGTTTTTCGATGATTCTTCAAAAAATCCTGAGTTAATTCAAAAAGCAATTGAAGGTATGAAGCAGTTAGATGAAAGCGATATGCTCATGCTTCTCAGTTGGATTAACCGAATGCTGAAATAGGGCAGAAGAAAGCAATGTGTGCAGCCATCCCATTGCCTCAAAATCTGCTAAAAAATCCACAGGTCTTCCCCATTCCGGGAAATGGCCTGTGGATTTTTGTTCTGTTTTTCGCGGTTTGTCGAAATTCTTGTGAAAACAGGCGTTATTTTACATTGGATTTGCCTGCTGCGCGTTTGAGGCGCTGCCCAGCACAAAAAGGGGTGCGGATGGTTTGGAGCGGATATTGGACTGTTGGAAGCATAAAATAATCTCACGCCCACTTCACATAAGTATGGGATTATGCTATAATTTATTCACAAATCCGAATCTGACGGGGGAAACATAATGTATATTGAAACTGGCAGAATGATCATTCGTGATTTTACAATGGACGACTTAAACGATATGCACGAAATATTGGGCGATGATGAGACAATGAAGAATTGCGAACCTGCATATACCATCGAGAAAACAGCCGATTTTTTGCAAAAGTTCTGCATAGCCAAAAGAGGTGCTGTTGCTGCAGTGCATAAAGATACCAACAAAGTGATTGGCTACATCCTCTTCAACGAATATGATGAAGAAGTGTATGAAATGGGTTGGATTTATAACAAGGATTATTGGAGACAAGGCTATGCTTTCGAATCTTGTAAGGCTGTTATTGATTATGCTTTTAACAGTATGAACATCCATAAAATATTTGCGGAAGCGATTGATGGAATAAAATCCGTTGGTTTGATGAAGAAGCTTGGAATGAAATTAGAAGGAATTCAAAGAAGTCAGACAAAGGATAATTTTGGAAACTGGGCAGACCTGTACCTTTATGGTATTCTTGCAGAAGATAGGCAGTAATCCCCACGGCAATTTGTCGAACTATCATTCGAGTCGTTCACAGAAATATCCATGGAAACCTCCAAACGTTGGTCAAAAATTCAATGCTTGGAGGCTTTTGGCAATTTTCCGCAGGAAAACACCCCGGCCCGCCTGGACGTTTCCGGCGGGCCGGGGTATCAATAATCAGAAAGCGCATTTCCGGTCAGCGGGTCTGCTCAAGTCAAGTCATCTCCTAAAAGCAGAAAATCCACAGCCCCTCCCCTTCTTGTGGAAAAGAGCTGTGGATTTTTTCATTCAATACTGCGCCGCCTCGGCGCTCTTGAGCTGCAATTGCAGCCTGTCCGCAATCAGGGCGATGAACTCACTGTTCGTGGGCTTGCCCTTGGTGTTGCTCACCGTGTAGCCAAAGAAGCTTTGCAGGGTGTCGAGATCGCCCCGGTCCCAGGCTACCTCGATGGCGTGGCGAATGGCCCGTTCTACCCGGCTTGGGGTGGTCTGGAAGGTTTTGGCCACCTGGGGGTAGAGAACCTTGGTGATGGCGTTGATAACATCCATATCGTCCACCGCCAGGATGATGGCCTCCCGCAAATACTGGTAGCCCTTGATATGGGCGGGGACGCCGATCTCGTGAATGATGTTCGTGACCATACTCTCAATGCCGGTCCGGTCCATCCGGCGGGGCGCGGGATACCGGGGGCTCTCCCCTCCCCGGATCTCCTCCATGCGCTCCACAAGGATATTCATATCGCAGGGCTTGAGCATGAGGTATCGAACCCCCAGACTGGCAACCGCTGCGGAAACATAATCCGTCACAAAGGCCGAAGTCGCCAGGGTCACAGGCTTCCGGTCCAGATTGCTGATGGCCTTCAGCACACTGATGCCGTCCTGCTTGCTGAGCATCAGGTCCAGCACCAGCACCTGGGGCTTTCGCTCATTGATCAGCCGGATGGCCTGCTCTCCGTCGCCCGCCGTTCCAACCACCTGGAAGCCATCCGCACGCTGCAAAGCCGCCGCCAGAGCGGTGCAAAATTCCTCCGAACTATCCGCAATCAACACGGTTGTTTGATGATCCATACTAACCTCTCCTGTCCACTTGAAAATACCCCATAAGCGGCGTTGTCCGCCGTGCGACAAGAATAATTTAGCACAAAGGTTCCCGTTTTGCAAGGCCGTTTCCCAACATTCGCTCGTGCCGAATCGACTGATTCCAGAAAAATCCCGTAAAATCTCAAGTTTTTCTACGGCAATCGACAAAAAGTCGTCAAAAATGCGCACATTGACGGAAAGGGAAAGCCGATGTAAAATAGTTTCGACAATTCCAGAGATAAGGAGGAAACACTATGCTTTCCCAAACAAAAGAACTCTGCGCCTTTCTGGACGCTTCCCACAGCCAATACCACGCAAGAGCCTATCTGACGGCCATCCTGGACAAGGAGGGCTATACTGCCCTGAAGGAATCCGAAAAATGGGAGCTGGTTCCCGGCGGGAAATATTATGTAACCCGAGGTGGCAGCGCTGTTCTGGCCTTCCGGGTGCCCGAGGGAGAAGCCCTGGGCTTCCTCATCAGCGCCGCCCACACGGACCGCCCCGCCTTCAAGCTGAAGGAGAACGGAGAGATCGAGGGCGTGTGCCCCCGGCTGGCCGTAGAGCGCTACGGCGGACAGATCCTGGCCCCCTGGCTGGACCGTCCCCTGAGCATTGCCGGCCGGGTACTGGTGCAGACCGAGCGCGGTGCTGAAAGCCGCCTGCTGGACATTGACCGGGACCTGCTGCTGATCCCCAACGTGGCCATTCACATGAACCGGCAGGTCAACGACGGCTACAAGTGGAACCCCGTCACAGACGTGCTGCCGCTGCTGGCCTCTCCGGAGAACAAAGGGCAGTTCACCGCCATGCTGGAAAAGGAGGCCGGCGGTAAGATCCTGAGCCACGACCTGTTCCTCTACATCCGTCAGAAGGCCAGCGTATGGGGCCTGGACGAGAGCTTCCTGTCCAGCGCTGCCCTGGATGACCTGGAATGCGTCTGGGGCTGCTTCCGGGGCTTCCTGACCTCCGGCACCGGCCGTTCCATCCCTCTCTTCGCCGCCCTGGACAGCGAGGAGGTTGGCTCCTGCTCCCCCCAGGGCGCAGGCTCCACTCTGCTGCGCCAGACCGTCTCCCGGATCGCCCAGGCTCTTGCCCTGGATGAAAACCGGCTGCTGGCCCAGTCCTTCCTGGTCAGCGCCGACAACGCTCACGCCCAGCACCCCAACCATCCGGAGCTGGCGGACAGCGGCAACGCCCCCAAGCTGGGCGGCGGCATTGTGATCAAGTTCAATGCAAACCTGCGCTATTGCACCGACGGCCTCAGCGCCGCCGTCATGCGCACGGTATGCCACAGAGCCGGGGTCAACAGCCAGAACTACTACAACCGCCCGGACATCCCCGGCGGCAGCACCCTGGGCTGCATCTCCATCGGTCAGGTCAGCGTGCCCACGGTGGACATCGGCCTGGCCCAGCTGGCCATGCACAGCTGCTACGAAACCGCCGCCGTCTCCGACGCCATCGCCCTGGAGGACGCCATGACGGTATACTTCGGCTCCACGCTGCGGAAGACAGAGGACAGCTTTATCCTGGAATAAGCAGGAATCGGCGTCTATTTCGAGTTGACAGTTAAGGAGGTTCTTCAGACATCACAACTTTTCTTAAAAATGTCCCGTAAGGACACCACAACTGTCAACTGTTCACTGTCAACTGTCAACTCATATTTCCCACAATCCACAATTCTTCACACGACCAAGGAGGTTCCCATGAAGAAAACCCCCATCTACATTACCGGCCACCAGCACCCGGATACGGACTCTGTGGCTTCGGCCATTGCTTATGCGTTTTTCAAGCGCTCTCTCGGCACTCCGGCGGTGCCCTGCTGCCTGGGAAAGCTGAATGAGGAGACCCGGTATCTGCTGAATCGGTTCCACTTCCAGGAGCCCCAGCTGCTCACCGATGCCCGGATCACCGTAGGGGAGGTAGCCATGGATCCGCCTACCTACATCAGCCCGGAAACCACCATTTTCGAATGCCTGCAGCAGATGCAGCAGGGCAACCGGACCTACTGCGGCGTGGTGGACCAGGAGAAAAAGCTCATCGGCATGGTGACCAAGTCCGATATCTCCGTCATCGGTCTGTACGACACCGCCCGCTCCATCGCCATCATGGCCCAGACGCCCCTGGAAAACATCCGCAAGACCCTGGACGGCAAGGTCATCTATGACGACCCCGCCATGGTGCTCAACGGCAAGGTCAGCGTCATTGCCATGACCCAGAGCGCCCGACTGGAGCACTACGAAGTGGAGCACCGCATCGTTATCTGCGGCAGCGACCCGGAGGCCCAGAAGCAGGTCATCCGCCAGGGCGCGGGGCTGCTGGTTGTCGTCTGGGCAGACGCCATCCAGGCAGATGTGATCGAAGCGGCCAAGCTGCACCACTGCCCCATTGTGATCTCCGGACACGGGGCCATGAACACCACCCGTTACATCTACTTCGCCCCCTCTGCCAGTCAGATCATGAAGCGGGAGCTGGTGAAGTTCACAAACACGGAGCTGGCCGAGGACGTCAGCCGGAAAATGCTGCAAAGCCGCTACCACGTCTATCCCGTTACGGATGCCGACGGGCACCTGACGGGCTATGTATCCCGGTACCACATCATGCAGGCTCCCAGCAAGAAACTGATTTTGGTGGACCACAACGAGTTCTCCCAGTCGGTCCGGGCCATTGAAAAGGCCCAGGTGCTGGAGGTCATCGACCACCACCGGATCAACGACTTCTCGTCTCAATACCCGGTCCAGTTCCGGAATGAGATCGTGGGCTCCACCTGCACCATTGTAGCAACCATCTTCCGGGAGAACCAGATTCCCATCCCCGTTGAGCTTGCAGGGCTCATGCTGGGCGCCATTCTCTCGGACACGCTGAACTTCCACTCCCCCACCACCACGGAAAAGGACCGGACCACCGCCAACATCCTGGCCGCCATTGCGGACCTGGATGTGGAGGACTTCGCCACGGAAATGTTCACCGCCACCGCCTCCAAGGTGGATTCCAGCCCCTCGGAGCTTATCAAGAGCGACATGAAGATCTTTGAGGTCTACGGCTGCAAGCTGGCCATCTCCCAGGTGATCATGGCCTCCATGAACGACCTGCATCTGGAGGCAGGGGACATCCAGACAGCCCTGGACAAGTTCGCGGAGAAAAAAGATCTGGACCTGGCCGTGCTGGCCTTTACCAGCATCCAGGAGAACGGCTCCGTGCTCTATTTCGGCGGGAACCGTACTGCCTGGGGCAAGGAGGCCTTCCCGGACGGCCCCGACGGCGAGCGGCCCTTCCACGAGGGGCTCCTCTCCCGGAAGCAGCAGCTGCTGCCCCGCCTGACCAAGGTCATCGAAAAGTACGCATAAAGGAGGCTTCCCCATGGCGGAATATGAGCTTGTGCATGAAATTCAGAACCTGTGCCGCAACAACCAGATGCGGGACGTGTTCTTTGAGGAGATCACCTGTGACGACCCGGAGCGCTACGTCCGGGGCCTGCTGAAGGGCAAGGACATCACGCTCTCCCTAGACCCCCACCCGGATGGAACCCTGACCATCCACACCGTCACCGACGGACTGATGGAGAAGTTTGTGTTTACCAAAATCGAATAAAGGCTTCCCCTCCGGGGGAAGGTGCGAAATGTGCCCCCCGGCGGAATTCCCTTTACTTTCTGTCCGCTTTCGGGTATGATAGGGGGCACAACCAACGCAAAACCCAAGGGAGGATACCCAATGTTTGACAATCCCAAAAAGGAATTGGAGCGGCTTCAGCAGGAGTTGCTGGATGCGGAGAAGCAGCCGGAGGATTACTATACGGACGAGGACCTGGAAGCCGATCTGGAAGACCCCAGCGAATGGGAGGGGGACGACCGCGCCCCCCTGTCCCAGAGCTATACCGGCGTCACCGATGACACCCAGCTCTGGAGCCTTGATTCGGAGCCGGAGGAACCCCCTGCGGAGCCGGAAAAGCCGGAAAAGCCCCGGTTTGTAGGGTTGAAATTTGCCATTGCCCTGGAGCTGCTGGGCATTGCGGCACTGTTCTGGTGGTGGTACCTATGGATCCGGTAACGCCGGTAGGCCGCTTTGCCCCCACACCCTCGGGCCGGATGCATCTGGGCAACGTGTTTTCCGCAATGCTGGCCTGGCTGTCCGTCAAGTCCAGGGGCGGCGAAATGGTGCTGCGCATGGAGGACCTGGACACCCAGCGCACCAGTCCGGAATTCGCCCAAATTCTCCGGGAGGACCTTACCTGGCTGGGCCTGACCTGGGACCGGGAAACCCCTGCCCAGAGCACCCGGGGGGCCGTTTACGACCGCTACTTTGACCTTTTGCAGCAGAAGGGCCTGCTGTATCCCTGCTACTGCACCCGCAGTCAGCTCCACAGCGTCAACGCGCCCCACTTAAGCGACGGCACCTATGTCTACCCCGGCACCTGCCGGGACTTGACGGCTGCCCAGCGAGCCGCCTGCACCAGGCCTCCTGCCTGGCGGGTAAAGGTGCCGGACAGGCTGTGGCAGGTGGAGGACCTGGTGCAGGGCCACTTTGAAATGAACCTGGCCCGGGACTGCGGAGACATGGTAGTCCGGCGGGCAGACGGGATCTACGTCTACCAGCTGGCCGTCACCGTGGACGACGGGGAGGCCGGAGTTACGGAGGTGGTCCGGGGCTCGGACCTGTTGAGCTCCGCCCCACGGCAGATGTATTTGCAGGAGCTCTTCGGCTTTCCCCATCCAAGCTATGCCCATGTGCCCATGCTGCTTGCCCCTGACGGCCGCCGCCTGAGCAAGCGGGACAAGGACCTGGACCTGGGCGCACTCCGCAAAGCAACGACTCCAGAGGCTATTCTCGGCACCTTGGCCTATGCCTGCGGGCTTCTGGACCGCAGAGAAGCCGCTTCCGCAAAGGAATTGGCAAGCATCTTCCGCTGGGAAAACATAAAAAGATCCGATATCTGCCTCCCGGCAGCGTCGATACCGGTGTAATACCGCGGCCCGCCCCAACGTCAAGAGGGGCGGGCCGGTTGTTTTGTCCGGATATCCGGGTGTTTGCTTTCAGGAAATTCTTGACGAACGGGCACCGGGCTGTTATAATAGTCCTGTATGTTGGGTTTGTATGGCCTGACAGCAAAATGCTCTGATACTTTGGACAAAACAGAATGAAATTAGGAGACAAAACCATGAATTACGATGTCCTGATCATCGGCGCCGGTCCCGGCGGCATTTTTTCTGCCTACGAGCTGACCTTGCGCGATCCCAATCTGAAAATCGGCGTTTTTGAGGCAGGCCATCCTCTGAATAAGCGGAAGTGCCCCATCAACGGCACCACCGTCAAGAGCTGCATCGGCTGCAAGAGCTGCTCCATCATGAGCGGCTTCGGCGGAGCCGGCGCCTTCTCCGACGGCAAGTACAACATCACCAATGACTTCGGCGGTACCCTCTACGAGTATATCGGCAAGAAGCGTGCCCTGGATCTGATGCACTACGTAGACGAGATCAACATGACCTACGGCGGCCAGGGCACCAAGCTCTACTCCACCGCCGGAACCAAGTTCAAGACCATCTGTATCCAGAATGACCTGCACCTGCTGGACGCTTCCGTCCGCCACCTGGGCACGGACATCAACTATGTGGTGCTGGAAAACCTGTATGCCGAATTGAAGAACAAGGTGGACTTCCATTTTGATACCCCTGTCCGGGGCATCTCCGTCATCGACGGCGGCTATGAGGTCGCCTGTGACGGCGAAAGCTACACCTGCGCTCAGTGCATCGTCTCCGTAGGCCGCAGCGGCAGCAAGTGGATGGAGCAGATCTGCAGGGACATGGACATCCCCACCCAGTCCAACCGTGTGGACATCGGCGTTCGCGTGGAGCTGCCCGCCGTTGTCTTCTCCCACCTGACCGACGAGCTGTATGAGAGCAAGATCGTCTACCGGACCCAGAAGTACGAAGACAAGGTCCGCACCTTCTGCATGAACCCCAAGGGGGCCGTGGTTAACGAGAACACCAACGGCATCATCACCGTCAACGGCCACAGCTACGAAGACCCCGCCAAGCAGACGGAGAACACCAATTTTGCCCTGCTGGTTGCCAAGCACTTCTCCGAGCCCTTCAAGGACTCCAACGGCTACGGCGAATCCATCGCCCGCCTGAGCAATATGCTGGGCGGCGGCGTCATGGTCCAGCGCTTCGGCGATCTGATCCGGGGCCAGCGCTCCACTCCCAAGCGGATGGAGGAGAGCTTCGTCACCCCCACACTGAACGCAACTCCCGGCGACCTGAGCCTGGTACTGCCCAAGCGGATTCTGGACGGCATCATTGAGATGATCTACGCCCTGGACAAGATCGCCCCGGGCACCGCCAACGACGACACCCTGCTCTATGGTGTAGAGGTCAAGTTCTACAACATGGAGGTTGCCGTAGACGAGCACCTGGAGACCAAGTACCCCGGCCTGTACATCATCGGCGACGGCAGCGGCATCACCCACTCCCTGTCCCACGCCTCCGCCAGCGGTGTCCACGTGGCAAGACGCATCGTGGGCTACGAAGGATAATGGAATAACATCTGAAAGGGCGGCGCAAGCCGCCCTTTTGCTATGCAAACAGCTCCTCCACGGTACCAAAGGTATACCCCTCCTGCTCCCAGTGGGTCAGGAGCTCATCGAGAATTTCGGCATTGGTCTGAGAGGTGGAGTGCAGCAGGATGACCGCCCCAGGATGGGTCCTGGGCAGGAGCTTAGAAAAGGCCTGCTCTTTGGTTGGCTGCCTGTCGTTCATCCAGTCCACATAGGCGAGACTCCAGAAGACGGTTTTGTAGCCCAGCTCCTTGGCCATTTTCAGATTCTCCTGGCTGTAGATGCCCTGAGGCGGGCGGTAGTATTTGGGCAGGTCCTTGCCGGTGACCTCCCGGAACAGGTCCTCCAGGTCCGTCAGTTCCTTGGAAAAGGCCTGCTTGTCCGACAGCTTGGACATATCATAGTGGTGCATGGTGTGGTTGCCCACAATGTGGCCCTCCTCCACCATCCGGCGGACCAGGTCCCGGTTTCGGTCTACATAATTTCCCACCAGAAAGAAGGCCGCCCGGACGCTGTGGGCCTTCAGCGTATCCAGGATCTTCTCCGTGGAGCCGTTTTCATAGCCTGCGTCAAAGGTCAGATACAGCCTTTTCTGCCGGGTGTCCCCCAGATAGGCCGCATCGTACTGCCGCAGCTGATCTACTCCGGCAGGACCGATGGGCGCAGAGCCCTCCTGCCGAAAGCTCAGCCCCCAGGCCCCGGTCTCGATGCTGCCCTCCACGAATACCCGGACCACACCAAGCACCGTCAGCGCGATGGCCAGAAAAAAGATTGCCCAATCCCGTTTGCCCATAAAAAATTCCCCCTTGCAGCCACTCTATGCGAACTGCAAGGGGGATATACGCCGCCAGGCGGCGCTGTTTTTATTTTCCGCCGTGGATATATTTCCGGTCCCAGTCCAGGTCGAAGAGCTTGCTGCCCCGCTCCATGGTGCAGCCGCCCAGCATATCCTCGGCCAGCTCCCCCAGGGTCTCGGCGGGCTCCAGGCACTCGATGTAGAAGCTGGGCAGAGCCTTTTCCCCCAGGCGCAGGCCCAGGATGGCCCCGGCTACGGCACCCACGGCGGCGGACCGGCCGGAGTGGTTCACGGCGGCGATCATGGCCCTATCGAAGCTCTTGCCGCAGCGCAGGCAGGCATAGACCGCACCGGACAGCACCTGGGCTGCATTCAGGCAGTGCAGCTGCTCCATGGCCGTAACGGGATTCAACCGACTGTCCTCTGCCAGGGATACGGCCAGATTCAGCAGATTGCTGATTTCAAAGCTCTGGCTGTACTGGTGGCCGAACTGATTTTTCAGGGATTGGGCCGTTTCCAGCACCAGATTTTTCAGAGGCAGCTCCGGGGCGGAAAGGCTGCGGCTGATGATATGGGCCAGAGCCGCGCCGGACAAAAAGGCCAGGGGGCTGCCGTGGGACAGGGCCACCACCTCGGCCCCCAGCAGGTCCAATTCGCTCTGCTCCACCTTGTACAGGTGGCTGAACAGGCCCACGGCCGCGGCGGAGGTCAGGCTGCCGGGGGTGGATGAGCTGTTGAAGCGGGCCTCCATGGCCCCCAGGGTATCCCGGCTCAGGGCATCCAGCATCCGGGTATCCATGCAGTGCCGGCGGCACATTTCCGGCACCTGGAGCAGCCAGCAGAAGGTGGTGCTGGGGCGGCCCCAGGGCTTCTGAGACGCGGCCCACTCCCGGGAAGACAAGCCCACATAGCGGAACAGCGGCAGCATTTTCCCGGTCATCTGCCCCCGGGTCAGGCCCAGGAGCAGGCCATTGCAGGTGAAGGCCGCCAGCTGGGTATAGGAGGTCACGTCCGCATAGCCGTTGACCAGGTCGTAGCCCAGCAGGCCGTTGGGGCCGTAGCTCTGCTGAATTTCCTTCCAGGAGCTGCCGTCGATGGTATAGCCCATGGCATCTCCCACCGCCAGTCCCAGCAGCATCCCGCGAAACTGTCCTTTCTTATCCGCCATGCCCGCGCCCCCTTTCAAAAGTTATGTTTATTATATCTGCTGGTGATAGAATTTGCAAGGGAATCTTAAAAAAGGGGCTGTTAGAAAACGCTCCGTCATTGCGAACCAGCGCGCACGCTGGTGTGGCAATCCCCCGGATTTTCAAACATCTTGGCAGTAAAACCAGTCTGTTACCATTCAACCGGGGGGCTGCCACACCAGTGACATCGGTCACTGGTTCGCAGCGACATACTTTTCTAACAGCCCCTGGCAGGGCGCAGCCCTGACTGAAGAGGGGCGTGGCGGGCGAGAGCATTCGGAAAAAGGCATGCAAGCCACGAACCTCTCTCGCCCGCAACACCCCTCTTCCATAAATTACGGTACAGCTGCCACCGGCAGCTATTGGAGGATGAGATTCGCTGCGCGACGCACCGCTGCTGCGGCGGTCCCCCTTCCCCGGTGAGGAAGGTTAGGATTCGAGAAGCGCCCTGTTTCAATCAATATACCGGTCCGTCTGGGACAGGCGCTTTACCATGCGGGAGGTGACGAAGAACAGCGCCGCCACAAAGATCAGAAATACCCACTCGGATGCATCCTCCGAGGAGGCGATGAAGTCATAGATCCCGTGGAGCGCCATGGGTACCAGCACCGCCAGGCGGCGGCAGTTTTTGGAGGCCCGCTCGTAGCCATAGTTGGCATAGCGCCGGGCCATGCCATAGAACGCGCCCATGAACACACCGAAGCAGGCGTGGCCCGGCACGGCGGTGATGGCCCGGACCAGGGCGGTACCGATGCCGTACATCACCACATAGCCGATGTTCTCCCACAGAGCAAAGCCCAGGGCTACGCACACGGCATAGACCACCCCATCAAACTGGCAGTTGAAATCCGGGGAGTACCAGGTCCGGCGCTTCAAAAGCAGATACTTGAAGCCCTCCTCAGACAAACCCACCACCGCAAAATACATGAGGACGCGGTAGGCAAGGGCGTTCTCGGGCCAGAGGCTGTCCAGAATGGCCGTGCCCAGCCGCTCGGTGAGGACGGCCAGCGCCGTGGAAATAATGCCCTGGATCACCAGGGACACCAGCAGCCCCACGGGCTCCCGGTCCAGCTTGTCCGCTTTGTTGATCTGCACCAGCAGGAAGATGGCGGGAATTACGGCGGCGGCAATCAGAATGGGATTGCCATAAAGCAGGTACATCATTTGCTTTCCTCCACCTTTTCCCGAATGGCCGCGGCGAGCTGGCACTCCGCCTCATAGGGGCAGGCGCCAAAATTGCAGTCCACATCTATTTCGCCGTCGTCGATTTCCAGCAGGACACGGCGGCTCTGGTCCTGGCAGCGGCAATAGCCGGAGAGAAAATATTCCATATCACGCCTCCACAATACAGAACCCGTGGGGAGACAGAATCAGCTGATCCCGTGCTACGGTGTCCAGATACTTGCCCATGCGGACCTTCCCGGCGGGGACCTGCCAGGGGTCGCCGCTTCGGTTTACATAAACCAAAAATTTCTGTCCCTCATAGCACCGGGTGTAGGCCAGGTGCTTGTCCATAGCCGTCTGGAAGGTGATGGTTCCCTTTCCCAGAGCGGGGATATCCCGCCGCAGCTGGCCCAGCTGGCGGAAGAACCGCACAAGTTCCGTATCCTCCCGGCCCCAGGGATAGGTCCGGCGGTTGAAGGGGTCCTTATAGCCCTCCATCAGGGCCTCGTCTCCATAGTACAGGCTGGGACTTCCCGGCAGGGTGTACTGGAGGAACGCGGCCATTTGCAGCCGGTCCCGGGCCACCTCCAGCTGGTTTTTGCTCAGGTGCCGGGCGGCCTTCTCCTCCCGGGAGCCGTCGAAGTCGTCAACCAGCGCGGTGAGGATCCGGGGGGTATCGTGGGTACCCAGAAGGTTCATATTGCAGGCCACCACCTGGGCGGGATAGTTCTCCACAACAGTCATCACCGTGTCCCGGAGCTTCTTTCCCGCATCCCGGCCCCGCATGAAGTCCAGAATGGCCGTGCGGAAGGGATAGTTCATGACGCTGTCCAGCTCGCCTTCCGTGAAATACTTCCGGCGGATATTGTAGGCAACCTTGTTGGAGGCATCCTCCCACACCTCGCCCAGCAGCAGAGCGTCGGGCTTGATCTCCCGAATGCGCTCCCGCAGCAGGGAAATGAATTCGTCCGGCAGCTCGTCCGCCACATCCAGCCGGAAGCCGTCGGCTCCCAGCTTCAGCCAGTGGGCCACCACGCTGTCCTCGTCCTGGATGATGTAGTTCAGAAAGCTGTCGTCCATTTTATTGACCGTGGGCAGGGTGTCGAAGCCCCACCAGGAATTGTAGCGGTCCGGCCAGTGGTAGAAGGTATACCAGCTGCGGAAAGGCGAATCGGGGCGGCAGTAGGCGCCATTGCCGCCGAAGGTGTAATTCCGGTCAAAATACAGGCTGTTGGAACCCGTATGGGAATAGACCCCGTCCAGAATCACCCGAATGCCGTGGGCATGGGCGCAGCGGCACAGGGCGGCAAAGTCCGCCTCGGAGCCCAGCATGGGGTCCGGGGTCTTGTAGTCGCCGGTATCGTAGCGGTGGGAGGAAAAGCTCTTGCTGATGGGGTTTAAATAGAGAATGGTAGTGCCGAGAGAGGCAATATAGTCCATTTTGTCCCCAATTCCCCGGAAGTTTCCCCCAAAGAAGTCGTTATTCTGGATGATTCCATGCTCATCCGGCCGCCAATCCACTTCGTCATACCAATTGTCGTGGACGGAATAGGGCTGGAGCTTGCCGGTGCAGTCGCACCAGCCGCTGCGGGCGAACCGATCCGGGAACACCTGATAGATCACCGCCCCCTGGGCCCATCTGGGGGTATAGAAGTCCGAAGGGATGCAGCTGACCTGCCAAAGGTCCCCCGCCTCCATATTGGTGTCGTCCCCCTCCTTGAACAGGCGGAAGGTGCCGTGAGGGTCCGTAATGCGGAAGTAATAGAAATACAGGCCGGTTTTCTCCAGGCGGAAGCTGCCCGTCCAGTATTCATAGGGGCCGACGGTCTTCTCAAAGTGCAGCTCTTCGCTGCACAGTTCGCCGCCATTCTCCCCGCAGAGCACCATTTCCGCCTTCCGGGTCATGACCGCCACAGGGATATGCACACTGAGGGTGCACTCCTCCCCGGGGGTCAGGCACCCAAAAGGGCGCTTGTGCTGGGGCAGCTTGCTGTCAAAAAGGATTCGCATAGGGGTTGGTCTCCTTATAGTAGTGTGGATGGGAACAAAGGCTTCCCCTCCGGGGAAGCTGTCGCGGCCCTATGGGCCGTGACTGATGAGGGGCGGCATGCAGAACCGATGCGAGATCAGCCTAAGCAGTCGCTCGTTTATTCAACAGAACAAAATTGCGAAGGGATCTCCCTATCGGTTCTGCGTATCGCCCCTCATCCGACCCGCCTATGGCGGGCCACCTTCCCCCAGGGGAAGGCATTTTCTCAGTCTCTCATAAATTCAGGCGGAAACCAATATGGTTTCCGCCTGAAAAAGTTGGTATTTTACCAGGCCAGCATATTCTGGAACTGCTCCATATACTTTCTCGCAGGGACATTCCAGCTGAAATCCTGCTCCATGTCCCGCTTTTGCAGCTGGGTGAAGGCTTCCCGGTTGGAATGGTACAGCACCAGGCAGCGGCGCAGAGAGGCATAGAAGTCATCGGCATTGTAGCTCTGGAAGGTAAAGCCCAGGCCCTCCTTGCCGAACTCATCGCAGGGGGGCACAGTATCCTTCAGACCGCCGGTAGCGTGGACCACGGGGACCGTGCCGTAACGCATGGCATTCATCTGGCTCAGGCCGCAGGGCTCGCTCTTGGAGGGCATCAGATAGATGTCGCCTCCCCCATAGACCCGGGAAGCCAGAGCCACATTAAAGGTGATCTGGGCGGATACCTGCTCGGGGAACTGCCGCTGCAGGTCCCGGAAGAAGTTCTCATACTGGGCTTCGCCGGTGCCAACCACCACCAGCTGAACATTGTCCTCCCACAGAAGCCGCCGGGCGATATAGCACAGCAGGTCCAGGCCCTTGTGGCCTGCAAAGCGGGTGACCATGACCATCATGGGGATGTCCGGGTCTTGCGGCAGGCCCAGCTCCTTTTGCAGGGCCTGCTTGCAGCGGGCCTTTCCGGGCTGGATGGCCGCGGCGGAGTAGTGGTCCGGCAGGGCGGGGTCTGTCTCGGGGTTGAAAATCGCGGTATCGATGCCGTTGGTGATGCCGGTGAGCTTCCAGGCATTCCGGGCCAGAATGCCGTCCAGGCCGTGGGCATAATAGGGGTACATCAGCTCCCGGGCATAGGTCTCGGACACGGTGGTCACCAGGTCCGCCGTCTCAATAGCGCCCTTCATCATGTTCACGGAGCCGTTCATATCCATGCAGCCCCGGTACTCCCAGGGAAGCCCCAAGGTGTCGTCAAAGAAATTGCCGTTGGCCCAGCCCTGATACTCGATGTTGTGAATGGTATACATACACCGGGTCTTTTTCAAAATCCCATCATGGTAGCAGGCCTTGAGATACACAGGGATGAGGCCGGTCTGCCAGTCGTTGCACTGGATGATATTGGGGGCCGTCTCCAGAGCCACCATGGCATCCAGGCAGGCCTTGGAGAAGTAGGCGAAGCGCTCGCCGTCGTCCATGTCGCCGTAAATAGCCCCTGTGCGGGTTCCGAAATAATAGTCGTTGTCGATGAAGTAGACGGTGACACCCCCGGGGGCGGTGGTCAGCTTCATCAGGCCGGCGAACTGCTGCCGCCAGCCCATCTGCACCCGGAACTGGGCAACCTTCTCTACCAAAATGGCGGTATTGGTTTTGATCTTGTTGTAATATGGCAGGAACAGGGCCACTTCATTGCCCTCGATGGCGGCCAGGGCCTTGGGCAGGGCCTCCATCACATCGCCCAGGCCGCCGGATTTGGCATAGGGCGCTGCTTCCGAAGCGCAGATGGCAATTTTCATACAGTATCCCCCCGCTTGATGACGATCGGGTTGTTCCGGGTGCCGATGAGCTTGGCCCCGGGCCGGACGGTGACGTTTTTATCCAGGATGACGTTTTTCAGCTCCGCGCCCTCACCGATGGTGGTATCGTTCATGATGACGCAGTCCTCCACATGGGCCCCCGGCGCCAGAGTGACCTGGCGGAACAGGATGGAATCCTTGGCGGAGCCCTCCAGCATGCAGCCGTCGGCCACCATGCAGTTGTCAATGCTGCTCTCCTCGCCATAGTAGGCAGGCACGCGGTCCCGGACCTTGGTATAGATGGGATGCTTCCGGTCAAAAATGGACTTGTGGACATCGGGCTTCAGCAGCGCCATGGAGTTCTTGAAGTACTCCTCCACACTGTCATTGTACAAGGCCACGCCCTCGAACTCATAGGCGTTGACGCTGACCTTGCCGGAATTCCAGCCGCCCAGGATCAGGTCCCGGTCCATGTGGAAGAAGTTATGGGCAATGCGCTCCCGGACCATGGAGATCAGCCACTTCTTGGTGGTGACGAAGATATCCATAGAGGCCAGATACTCGGGGCCTGCGGCGTAGTCGACCACAATATCGTTGATCTCCTTGTTTTCGTCCAGAGTCACGGCCAGGTCCAGAACCTTCTTATTGTTGGCAATGCCGGACTTGACCACCATGGTGATATCCTTGCCGCTCTGGATGTGCTCGGCCAGCACCCGTTTCAAATCGATATTGGAGATCACGGCGGAATCCACCAGGAATACATACTCGTCTTCCTCGCTGTATTCCAGGAAGGCCATGGCGTTGTTCAGGGATTCCAGCTTGCCCCGGTAGCTGTGGGTCTCGGAGGTGGAGTAGGGGGTGATGTATTGCAGGCCGCCCTCGCCCAGCTCCAGGCCCCACTCCTCGCCGTCGCCGATGTGGTCCATCAGGGACTGGTAGTTGAACCGGGAGATCATGGCCACGTGGTGTACACCGGCCCAGCTCAGGTTGGTCAGGCCGAAGTCCACCTGGCGGTAACGGCCGCCAAAGGGAATGGAGGCAATGGACCGCTTGGCGGTCAGCTCTCCGATGTTGGCGTCATTGGTGAAGATAATACCCATTGCGTTCATAGCGTCACGCCTCCTTACATCATGTCGCCGGGCCGAAGCACGGCGTTTTCTTCCACCACGGCACCCTTGGAGGTCACGCTGATCAGCATTTCCTCACCGGGGGCGTAAGCACCGCCTACAACGGCATTCTTGCAGACACGGCTGTTTTCGCCCAGAATGGCGTGGCGCACGATGGCACCAGGCTCTATCACAACACCGGGCATGACCACGCTGTCTTCTACCACAGCACCGGCACCGATCTTGCAGCCCACGGAAATCACACTGTGGCGAACCTCGCCCTCTACCTCACAGCCCTCGGCGATGAAGCAGTTGACGGTGGTAGCAGTGGCGGCGATAAAGGAGGAGGGCATGGCACTGTTCCGGGCGTAGATCTTAAACCGCTCGCCCCGGATGTTGAATACCGGCTCCTTGCCCAGCAAATCCATGTTGGCTTCCCACAAAGACTGGATGGTTCCCACGTCTTTCCAGTAGCCGTCAAAGGGATAGGCCATCATCTTGTGGCCCTGGTTTAGCAGGTTGGGGATAATGTTCTTGCCGAAGTCGTTGGAGGACTTGGGGTCGTCCTCGTCTTCCATGAGGGCAGCCTTCAGCACGCTCCAATTGAAGACGTAAATGCCCATAGAGGCATTGGTGGACTTGGGCCGGGCGGGCTTCTCCTCGAACTCATAGATGGACATATCCGGGTTGGTATTCAGGATGCCGAACCGGGAGGCCTCTGCCAGGGGCACATTGCGCACGGCAATGGTGCAGGAGGCATTGTGCTTTTCGTGGTACTCCACCATGGCGGCATAGTCCATCTTATAGATATGGTCACCGGAGAGGATGACCACATAGTCGGGGTCGTACCGGTCGATAAAGTCGATATTCTGGTAAATGGCGTTGGCCGTGCCCTTGTACCAGCTGCTCTTCTTGTCGTGGCGCTCATAAGGGGGCAGAACCTGGGCGCAGGAATGGGTCTTGTTCAGATTCCAGGGCTGGCCGTTGCCGATGTATTCATTCAGCTCCAAGGGCTGATACTGGGTCAGGATGCCCACGGTATCGATGCCGGAGTTGACGCAGTTGGACAGAGGAAAATCAATAATGCGGTATTTTCCGCCGAAGGGAACGGCGGGCTTCGCGGTCTTTTCCGTCAAGACCTTGAGTCGGCTGCCCTGGCCACCGGCCAGAAGCATGGCGATGCAGCGTTTTTTCTGAAAATACATGGTCACAGCTCCTCATATTGTCATTTGAAAATACAAAGGGAAAACGGAAGACGATTGGTCAAAAAATCGTATTTTCTTCCACGCATAACATATCATACTTTTTCCGATTCCGAAAGTGACATTTTGCCTAAAATATTCTCAATTCTTTGGGCATTTTTTCTAAAATCTCTCCATGCAATCGGGGGATTCCTGGGAATTTCGACTGAATCCAGCCGTTTTTCCAACCAATCGACGTCCAGCCACCGGCCGAATTTCAGCCCGCATTTTACCATTTCGGCGCATTTTTCATAGCCCAGCGCCCGGTGAAAGGCCAAGGATGCTTCGTTTTCTCCCGTGATGATGGCGAAGCTCACCGCATAGCCCATCTGCGACAGCAGTGCCTCCAGCGCGGCATAGAGCTGCCTGCCAATGCCGCGGCCCCGGGCGTCGGGACGCAGATAGATGGAGGGTTCCGCGCACCAGGCATAGGCCGCCCGCTCAAAGGGGCGGCTGGCATAGGCATAGCCCAAAACGGCCCCCGCCTCCTCCCAGACAAGCCAGGGAAAGTCCCGGGTAATGCCTTCGAACCGGGCCAGGAAGGCCTCCGGCGTTGGGACCTCGTACTCAAAGGTAATCGTTGTCCCGCGGACATAGGGCGCATAAATGTCCAAAATGGGAACTACATCCCGCTCTTCTGCAACACGAATCATTTTATTTCCCTTTCGTGTCTCTTTCACTTCACTGCCTGTAAATAGGCCCGATAGGCGGCGTCTATGGAAGCATAAGCTTTCTGGCCTTTCAGCTTTTGATTCATGGTTTTCGTTGTGCCTATGCTTGGAATATCGCCTCCAATTTTATAACAGTTGTCATAGTATATCGCAGTCGCAGTGTTTACATAATACTTTCCGGTACTCTCATCCAGAATGATGACCGGGTAATCCTTGCCATTTTGAAGTTCATTCTGGCCATAGGAGGTCCAGACGAAATAGCCGTCCTTATCTTTCACCGGGTTGCTTCCACGCATGAAAGCCCAGGTTCCCTGCTGCAACAGACTGTCCGAGGGGAGCATATTGTAGATCTTCGACACATAGGAGTTCGGTTTTTTGTATCCGGAATCAAACCGGTAGTAATGCTGCCCTTTGTTCATACTGTCCACTGCGTCCTTTGTATACGAGAAAAAATCCTCATTCCGCAGGTATGGATACTCGCCCGTCCAGTCCAATATGACCTCGTTCTCCTCCGGGAGGTATCGCACGGTGCAGGTTCCGTTTCCTTCAGGATTGCCAATCCAGCGCGCCTTGTCCTTGTCTGAAACATCACCGATGGTGATATCCTGAAAGCCCTGAAAGCCGTCCTGCTTCTGCTGCAGCTGCACAACTTTCTCGATATCGTCGGGATCCTCATATCCCAGCATCCCATTGGACAGAACCACTGCATAAGCGCTGCGCACATTGGCAAGGTCTGCCGCCTCCCGGCTTTTCTCCAGCTGATTGGCAAAAATCGGAATCGCAGTGGCAACCAGCACCGCAATGATGGCCACAACAATCAGCATCTCCAACAATGTAAAGCCATGGCTCTTTCCTGGCATCATGATCGTTTCTTTCCTTTCAAAAACCAGCTCCGGCAGGCAAGCTCCCGGTGGCCGGTGAACGCATTATATCGGGGTATATTAAGAATATTATAGTTGCATTTTTCGATTATGTCCAGTCCAAAAAAGCGAAAACTCCCGCCGAAAATCCACTGTCAAGGTTGACTTTTGGCTTTCCGAGGGATACAATAAAGGCATATGTGCGTATTGGGCTATGAAATCACGTCACGCTGTCATTGCGAACCGGTGACCGATGTCACCGGTGTGGCAATCCCCCAGTTAGACGGGAAAACCCGGATCTATGAGATGTTTGAAAATCCGGGGGATTCCCACGCCAGTGTGTGCACTGGCTCGGAATGACATGCGCTTGCCTTTCGCACGATTTGAAACCACAAGGAGGGATACCCATGGATGCCGGCGGAAGCGGCAATATACCCGGCCGAAGTAGACGCGCGCCCGCATCCTGGCGGGCAGCGGACTCTGCTTTGCGCCAATATTTTTGAATATTGGAGGTCAACTATGGCAGAACGTTTTGAAATTGTGGAAAAAGCCCTGCTGAAAATGCTGGACGAAAAGAAATACGCCTCTCTGCGGGACATTCTGGTCACCATGAACCCCAGCGACGTGGCCGGACTTTTTGACGGGCTGGAGGAAAAGCAGATTCCCGTCATGTTCCGGCTGCTTCCCAAGGAGCAGGCGGCGGAAACCTTTGTAGAAATGGAGCCCGAGGCCCAGCAGCTGCTGATTCAGGGCTTCTCGGACAATGAGCTGCGGGAAGTTCTGGATGAGCTGTATGTGGACGACGCGGCAGACCTGGTAGAGGAAATGCCCGCCAACGTGGTCCGGCGTATTCTCACCCAGGCAGACCCCGAAATGCGCAGCTCCATCAACCAGATCCTGCGCTACCCCGAAAACTCCGCCGGGGCCCTGATGACCATGGAATATGTGTCCCTGCGGCTGGATATGACCGTGGAGGAATCCATTCTCCGCATCCGCCGCCAGGGCGTGGACAAGGAGACCATTTACACCTGCTATGTACTCTCCGCAGACAGAACCCTGCAGGGCATCGTCACCGTGAAGGACCTGCTGCTGGCAGAGAGCGACGACACGGAGATCAAGGAGATCATGACGGAAAACGTCATCTCCGTGACAACCCAGGACGACCAGGAAGAGGTCGCCAAGATGTTCTCCAAATATAACTTCCTGGCCCTGCCTGTGGTGGACACGGAAAAGCGCATGGTGGGCATCGTCACCTTCGATGACGCCATGGACGTTATGGAAGAAGAGGCCACAGAGGACATGGAAATCATGGCCGCTATGACCCCTTCCGAAAAGAGCTACCTGAAGAGCACCCCCTTCGACCTGTACAAGCACCGCATCCCCTGGCTGATGCTGCTGATGGTCTCTGCCACCTTCACGGGCATGATCATCTCCTCCTTTGAAAGCGCCCTGGCCCTGCTGCCCGCTCTGACCGCCTTCATCCCCATGCTGATGGATACCGGCGGCAACTGCGGCTCCCAGTCCTCCGTCACCGTCATCCGTGCCCTGAGTCTGGACGAGTTGGGGCTGAGCGACGTATTCACTGTGCTGTGGAAGGAAGTCCGCACGGCCGTGCTCTGCGGCATTTCCCTGGCAGCAGTTTGCTTCCTGAAGGTGCTGCTGGTTGACCGGCTGCTGATGCACAACGAAAGCATCAGCCTGAGCGTAGACCTGGTCATCTGCCTGGCTCTGGGGGTCACCGTAGTCATGGCCAAGATGGTGGGCTGCACCCTGCCCCTGCTTGCCAAGCGCCTGGGCTTCGACCCGGCGGTCATGGCCTCGCCCTTCATCACCACCATTGTGGACGCGCTGTCCCTGCTGGTGTACTTCCTGTTCGCAAAGACCATCCTGGGTCTGTAGATCCCACCCTGCCGCAGGATAACGCCGAAGCGGACGGTGAAAAGCAATCGCACATGATAAATCCCGCCCGGGCTTTTGCCCGGGCGGGAAATCTGTTTACATATCGAAGGGCTCCATGCTGAGAACGGGGTGGCCCTTTTCGGCCAGGAAGTTCATCAGCTCTTCGGGATCCTCGGTGCAGACGGTCTCATCGGCGATCATGTCGGTGAAGTTATCCACGCCGTACATCTCCTTGGCAGTGGCATCCAGGCGCTCGCGGACCTGATCCTTCAGCTCCTTGGGCATCCAGACGATACGGCCGGGGCCGCCTTCGGCTGCGATAAACTTCTTGGAGGAGATGAACTGCTTGCCGTGGCCCATGAAGCCGGGGGTCTGAACGCCGCCGCCGGTCATGGAGGCCATCTCGGAGAAGGTCATGCCCAGGGGGGTCATGCCGGCGTGCTCACGGCAGGTGATGACAACACCCATGGAGACAGGCTCCACGCCGCAGATACACTCGAAGCAGCCGCAGGAGGTCATGGGATCCTGGAACAGGGAGTACAGGGTCACGTGCTCCAGAGCACCGTGAGAGTACTTGGCAACGGCCTCGTCCACGTCTTCGTAGCGGCCCAGCTTCTCGTCGATGCAGTGCTCCTTGGGAACGATCTGGCAAGGACCGGTGGGATCCAGCTCATTGGTGGCCTTGGCATCCAGCCAGGACACGGCACCGCACAGGCCCAGACGCTCGGGGGTAACGATACATACGTGGCTAGGGGAGAAGGCCTGGCACATGATGCAGGTGTAGTATACGGGCACGGACTCGTCAGTCATGGACTTCAGACGGTCGTCACGCTTGTTGAACACGGCGTTGGCGGCAGCGCGCAGCTCCTTGTTCTTCTCGGCGTCCACAACGATGGTGACCTGGCACTTGTCCACAACGGCCTCGAACTCGCTCTTGACCTTGGCGTACAGCACCTCGCCGATGTGACGGAACTTGAAGCCCGCCTCAAAGTCGGCCTTGCTGATACGGATACGGATCATGTCACGCTGACCGGTGTGCATCACGCCCTCGATGCAGTTCAGATAGGAGTGGAACTTCCGCTCCATAACGGACTCGAAGTCGGGCTGCATGGCCTTACCGGCCACGTCCACGGTGTAGGACATGGAGATCTTGGAGCCCACGGGGATCTCGTCGATTTCCGGTCCGATGACGGTGATCTTGTGGTCCTCGATCTCGGCGGCTTCCTTGGTGTGCACCAGCTCGAAGCAGTCCACACGGGAGCCGTCAACCTCCACCTGCATATCGGGACGGCGGATGATCTCGCCCTCGAAAGCGGAAGCGAAGGAAACGGGGATATCGATATTGGTGATCTTGATCTTGATGTCCCGGGCCTCCAGAGAGGTGGCGTTGAACTTCTCAACATCGGGCTGCACGATCAGGCTCTTGGGAACACGGAAGATGTTCTCCTGCTCGTTGGTGATAACGGGGAAGCCCAGAGCAATGGCGCCGGCGCCGCAGGCAACGATCACATCGTCCAGAGGAGCGAAGGCGTTGACGAAAGCGGGCACACGCTCCATGGTGTACTTCATCAGGCCGGCAGCGTCGCCGGGCTGGATGTTGCCGAAGATCAGAGCGGCACGGACGGCCACGGAGACAACATGGATGACGGAGGTGACATCCTTGCCCAGGGGGATGACGCGGACGTTGTCGCCGGTCTTGTACTCCTTCTCCTGGAGCTGATCGATGATGCCGCCCACCAGAGTGACCAGCATGCCCTGGCTCTGATAGCTCTTGACCAGAGCAACGGCCTCGTCAGCGGTAGGAGCGGTGCCCAGGATAACGGGAACACCGGGGATGTCGCCGGTAACCAGGGGAACACCCAGAGAACGGACAACGGCATCGGGCAGATGGCCGTAGCAGGGAGCCTCGTAGGGAGCGTCATTGCCGATGTACTTCAGAACCTCGATGAATTCTGCGCACAGAGCGGTGGCAACGCCGGACATGAAGGCATCGTTCAGGCGGTTGTTGCGGGTCATCAGGCCCTTGACAACGCCCAGGGCTTCCTTCAGCTGACCCAGGGTCTCGACCTTGACGCCAGTGACGCCGTAGTAGCAGGGCAGGGAATAAGCGGTGCCGGGGAAGGACACGGCCTGGCCCTCACCGTACTGTGCGATGGCATTGTTGACAGCTGCCTCGGTCAGGCCGTAGACAGCGTCGTTGCCGCCGAAAACTCTTTCAAATAAAGTCACGGTATTTCCTCCTAATTTTCTTCACGATCCAGAATCGCTTTGATTTGGCGGATCTCATCAATGGCCTGGGGGCTAAAATCGTAGGGGGATTTGCCCTGACGGTCCGCGTTGATAACATCCGGGTTATAGTGAATGCAGCCCAGCAGATCCTCTGCCGGGATGGTCTCACGGACAAAAGCCTCGTCGCTCTCGTCCCGGACCTTATTGGCCACCACACGAACCTGCTTGACCCCCAGGTCCTTGGCCAGCCGCTTCACATTGCGGTAGGTCTGGACACTGCGGGCACCCGGCTCAATGACCACGATAAACTGGTCCATATTGGAAGCGGTGCCCCGGCCCAGGTGCTCCAGACCGGCCTCCATATCCATAATGACCACATCGTCCTTGCGGAAGGTCAGGGCGGCCAGGATGGATTTGAGCATCACATGCTCCGGACAGACGCAGCCGGAGCCGCCCACATCCACCGTACCCATGACCAGCAGCTTCACGCCGTTGATGTCCTTGGAGTACTTCTCGGGGATGTCGGCCACGTAGGGGTTCAGCTTATAGAACCGGTTGGCATCGGTAGCTCCGGTGCGCTCTTCCACCAGGGTGCGCATTTTGCTGATGGGGACAATGGAATCCACTTCCTCCTGGCTCAGGCCTAAGGCCAGTCCCAGGTTGGCATCCGGGTCTACGTCGGCGGCAAGGACAGTGCGTCCTTCGTCGGCATAGAGCCGGGCCAGGGTGGAGGCAAGGGTGGTTTTTCCGACACCGCCCTTGCCGGTGATAGCTAGTTTCATATGTTAGATGCCCAGAGCAGCGCGCTTCTCTTCGATGCGGGCAATCATCATGTCGCCCATCTTGTCGATGTCCTTCTCCACGATGTACTTGGCCTCAACCCACTTGTTGATGCCGTCTTCGCCGCAGAGCAGGTCACAGATCTCGGAGGAACCGGAAACGTAGGGATCCACGCCCAGGTAGGTATCCAGGCCGGTGGAGACAACGTAGTTGCCGATGGAAACGGCCTTCTCAGACATCCATTCGGGAGCGCAGCCCACAACAGGCAGCTGAGAAATGTTCAGGCCGGAGTCCTTGGCCAGCTCAGAGGCCAGGATCAGCATACGGGTGATGTCCACGCAGGAGCCCATGTGCAGAACGGGAGGAATGTCAGCCAGCTCACAAACACGCTTCAGACCTGCGCCGCAGTATTCCTTGGCCTGTACGGGATCCATGAGGCCGGCCTTGGCGGCAGCCTGAGCGGAGCAGCCGGAAACGATGCAGATGATGTCGTTCTCCAGCATCTTCTTCATGAGCTCGATGTGGGCGGTGTCAGGACGGACCTTGGGGTTGTTGCAGCCGACCAGAGCCACAGCACCGCGGAGAACACCGGAGGTGATGCACTCCAGCAGGGGCTTGGTGGTGCCGAACTCGTCAACCTGGGAGTTGGCAACGCCGTCCAGGACCTTCTTGATGGCCTCCAGGGAGTAGCCCACGCGGGTCTTCTGGACCTGGTTGGGGATGTTCACCAGCTCGGGCTTCCGGTTCTTGAAGTTCTCAATGGCCATCTTGACGATCGCCTTGGCGTTGTCACCGGCGTTCTCGGCAGAGAACTGGATGAACTCGGAGTCGGGCATCCGGCAGATGGGAGAGGTGGTGATGAACTTGGTGTGGAAGCACTTGGAGAGGGGTCCCAGTGCGGGGAAGATGCACTGCACGTCTACAACAATGGCTTCGCAGGCGCCGGTGAGAACCACGTTCTCCTGGCTCAGGAAGTTACCGGCCATGGGGATGCCGTGACGCATGGCCACTTCGTTGGCGGTGCAGCACACGCCGGAAATGGTGATGCCCTTGGCGCCAACGCTCTTGGCCAGAGCGATCATCTCAGGATCGTTGGCGTAGTAAACGATCATTTCAGACAGGGAGGGATCGTGGCCGTGAACAACGATGTTGACATTGTCCTTCTCCATAACGCCGATGTTGGCAGTGGAGTCCACGGGCTTGGGAGTGCCGAACAGAACGTCGGAGAACTCGGTGCCCATCATGGAGCCGCCCCAGCCGTCAGACAGGCCGCAGCGCAGAGCCTGGCGAACCAGCGCCTCCGGCAGGGAGCTGTTGCCCATGTGGGTCATATGCAGAGCGGTGGCAACTTCCCGGTCAATAGCCCGGGGCTCGATGCCGGCCTCATGCCACAGCTGCTGGGTATGCTCGGGAGCACGCTTCAGGAACTTCTGGACGCCGAAGGGCTTGCCGTATTCCATCAGGCCGATCTCAGCCATTTCGTGAGCCAGATCGTAGATGTCCTTGCCCTCGGTCTCCACGCCCCATTCCTTGGCGATGCGGATCAGCTTCTCAGGATCCTTGACCTGGTAGTTGCCGCCTTCCTTGGCCTGGTGCAGGGTATGCATGATCTCACGGCCATGGTCGGAGTGGGTGGCAGAGCCACCGGCAGTAAAGCGCAGGAAGTTACGGCCGACAATGCCGTGAACATCGCAGCCGCAGATACCGCGGGGAGCCTTGGGAGTGATGCGGCAGGGGCCCATGGAGCAGATACGGCAGCAGGTACCCTTCTCGCCGAAGCCGCAGTGGGGGGTCTGGTTTTTGACACGCTGCTGCCAGGAATCAGCGCCGACCTTCTTGCCGTTTTCCAGCAGAGAATCGGTGGCCGCTTCCATCTCTTCGACAGTGGTCAGATATGCCCAATCCTTCAATGTGATTTCCTCCTAATTAAGTAATTCTTTCCTGTTGATACACTGGTATTGCCGAACCCATACTGTATCGATAATATTCTACCAATAGAAAACAAGATTGTCAATCGGCGAATCCGCCACATTTCACATGGGATTCCCTATCCCCCCAGGGGGGTTTTTGTTCATTTTCAACGGATGTGCCCAAAATCGGGCCCCTTCATGTTCGAAAATCTGTTTTTCCACGTTTTTGAGGAAAATTTAGAAATTGCAAAATTTTTTCTATGTGCTATGATAAGCGTATTCAAGAAAGAGGAGCCTTATGTCTCATGACGGATCATCTGACCGCCCGGTACGGGCTGATTCACGGCGCTTACTGGGCGTCTTATGCGGCTATTGCCGCCTATGTAAACCTGTATCTGCTGGAAATGGGCTTTTCCAGCGGGGCCATTGGCGTTCTCATCGCCCTGGCGGGGCTTTTGTCTGCCCTTTTGCAGCCATTGGCCGCAAGCTACGCAGACCGGGAGACCAGCCCCAATCTGAAGGCCATCAATCTGGCCATAGCCGCCCTTTGGATGCTTTCGGCGCTGGGGCTGCTGGTTTTCCACAAAAATAAGGTTGCCTCCCTTTTATTCTACGGCGGCTGCCTTTCCCTGCTGCAATTGCAGACCCCTCTGGTCAACGGCCTGGGGGTCACCAGCATCAATTGCGGCTGTAAGCTCAACTACGGTGTGTCCAAAAGCGTCAGCTCCGTGACCTACGCTCTGGTATGCCTGGTGCTGGGCCGCATGACGGCAGCCCAGGGCGGGCGGCCGGTGCCCTGGGCCATCGTGCTGCTCACCGGGGTGTTCATTCTCTCCCTGGTGCTTTACCCTGCCCAGCGGGCCCCTCGGAGCGGCAGCGAGGCCAAGGGCGCAGACGGCCTGGCCTTCTTCCGGAAATATCCGCGGTTCACCGGAGTGCTGGCAGGCTGCATCCTGCTCTACATCAGCCATGTCTTTTTGAACAGCTTCACCCTCCAGATCATCCGCACCAAGGGCGGGGACAGCAGCCACATGGGCCTTTCCATGGCCATTGCAGCCCTGTCGGAAATTCCCACCATGCTGTTCTTTACCCACATGCTGCGCAAAAAGAGCAGCAGCTTCTACATCAAGCTCACGGGCTTCTTCTTCCTGCTGAAGGCCGCCGGCTCCTGGCTGGCCCCCAATGTGACGGTATATTACATCTTCCAGGCCACCCAGATTGGCGCCTGGGCGCTGATCGCCATTGCATCCGTGTATTATGTTAACGCCATCATGGAACCCCAGGACGCGGTGAAGGGGCAGGCCTATTTCACCGCCGCCTATACCCTGGCCAACGTCCTTGCCGCCCCCCTGGGCGGCCGCCTCATCGACACCCTGGGCGTGAACGCCATGCTGATGCTCGGCGCCCTTTGTGCCGCCCTGGGGACAGCGGTGAACCTGGTGTTCGCAGAGGAAACAGTGGACAAGGGGATCCTGTAACGGCAATTTCCCGCAAATTTTACATTTTGACTGTTTTTCTTTCCGGGAAAATATGGTAAACTTATAGAGAGTATGGGAAGGAGTGGCCTTTGTGAAGGAATGTGTGATCTTCTGTGCGGCGGGGTTTGACGGTCTGGCGGTACCGCTGACGGAGAAAGACTATCTCATCGCCGCCGACGGCGGCTTGCGGCATACGGAGCGCCTGGGTGTGACGCCCAATGCCATCATCGGGGACTTTGATTCCCTGAACTATATCCCCACGGGGGCAGAGGTCTTCCCGGTGGAAAAGGACGACACGGACTCCATGCTGGCCGTGAAGCTGGGGCTGTCCAAGGGCTATGACCGCTTTTTGCTCTACGGCGGCCTGGACGGGGTGCGGCTGGACCACACGGTGGCCAACTATCAGGCCCTGCAATACCTGGCGGACCGGGATGCCCGGGGCATCCTCATCGGGAGGGATTTTTGTGCCACGGTGATCCGAAACGGTGCGCTGCGCTTTCCCGGCGGAAAGCAGGGGGACATCTCCGTGTTCTGCATGGGGCCGGATGCCCAGGGCGTGAATATAGAAGGGCTGTACTATTCCTTAAAGAACGGAACGCTGACCAGCGGCTTTCCCCTGGGGGTCAGCAATCATTTTACGGATTCGGCCGCCCGGGTCAGTGTGGCCCAGGGCAGCCTTCTGATCCTCTGGCGGCGGGCAGCAGGCCTGCCGGAATTCGAAGCGTAAGGAGGCAGCGCCATGGATGAAGAGAAAGCGCTTATCACCCCGGAAACCGGGCTGACCGCCCAGCAGGTCCAGGAGCATCTGGAAGCCGGTCTGGGTGCGGGGCTTCCGGCGGATTCCGGCCGCAGCGAAAAGGAAATCATTCTGCGGCACAGCCTGACATTTTTCAATCTGGTGTTCATTGTATTGGCCGTGCTGCTGATCGTGGGAAAATCCACGGTCATGAACATGGGCTTCCTGGGTGTGGTGGTGATCAATACGGTCATCGGCATTTTCCAGGAAATTCGCGCCAAACGGGCAGTGGACAAGCTGTCCCTGGTGGCCCGGCGGCCTGTGAAGGTCGTGCGGGACGGGCAGGTCCAGGAGGTGCCCCCGGAGAACATCGTCCGGGACGACCTGGCGGAGTTCGGCCAGGGTGACCAGATCTGCGGCGACGGCATTCTCCAATCCGGCACACTGTACGTAGACGAATCCCTGCTCACCGGCGAAGAGGACAGCGTGGAAAAGCAGCCCGGAGATCTGGTCCATTCCGGCAGCGTGGTTCTGGCAGGCCGGGGCCGGGTGCTGCTGACGGCAGTGGGCGAAAACTGCGGTGCGGCAGCCCTGGCCCGGGAGGCCAAGTACAACCCCAAAAACAAAAAATCCGAGATGATGCGGTCCCTGGACCGGCTGATCGTCTTTCTGGGCATTGTCCTGGTGCCCGTAGGCATCATCCTGTTCCGGCAGGAATATGTGGTTTTGCAGCTGCCTCTGCGGGAGAGCACTGAGGGCACCGTTGCGGCCCTCATTGGCATGATCCCCGAGGGACTGTACCTGCTGACCAGCGTGGCCCTGGCGGTCTCCGCCCAGAAGCTCAGCAAGAGCCGGGTGCTGGTGCAGGATATGAACAGCATCGAGGCTCTGGCCCGGGTGGATATGCTCTGCGTGGACAAGACCGGCACCATCACCGAGCCGGACATGGAGGTGGAGAACGTTCTGCCCCTGTCGGACCTGCTGCCGGAGCAGCTGGAGGACATCCTGACTGCTATGTACGGCACCGGCGAGCCGGACAACGCCACGGCCAAAGCCATGCAAGAGCTGTTCTCCGGGGAAAGCGACCTGAAATGCACCAACCGGGTGCCCTTCTCCTCGGAATACAAGTGGAGCGGCTGCGAATTCGAAAACCGCGGCAGCTATGTATTCGGCGCACCGGAATTTCTGCTGGGGGATCGGGAAGACAAATGGAATATCGGCGACTGGGCAGCCAAGGGCTACCGGGTGCTGCTGCTGGCCCAATACGGCGGCCCTCTGGCCCCCGGAAAGCTGGACCCCGAAAAACTGGAGCCCCTTGCCCTGACCCTGCTCACGGGCAAGCTGCGGCCCAACGCCAAGGAGACCTTCGCCTACTTTGCCCAGCAGGGAGTCACCGTCAAGGTGATCTCCGGCGACAATCCCGCCACGGTGAGCATGATCGCCCAGCAGGCAGAAATTCCCAACAGTAAAAAGTACGTGGACGCCTCCACCCTGGAAACCCCGGAACAGCTGCGGAAGGCGGCCGACGAATACACCGTATTCGGCCGGGTCAGCCCTCAGCAGAAAAAAGCCCTGATTGAGGCCCTGCAAAAGAAAAAGCACACCGTAGCCATGACCGGCGACGGCGTGAATGATCTGCTTGCCATGAAGCAGGCGGACTGTGCCATAGCTATGGCCAGCGGGGCCGAAGCGGCCAGTCAGCTGGCAAGTCTGGTGCTGCTGGACTCGGATTTCTCCGCCATGCCCAGCGTGGTCAACGAGGGCCGCCGGGTCATCAACAATATCCAGCGGGCAGCTTCCCTGTTCCTGGTGAAAAACATATTCTCCCTGTTCTTATCCATTATCAGCCTGTTTACGGTAATGCCCTATCCCCTGGAGCCCATTCATCTGTCCGTCATCTCCGCCATGACCATTGGCGTGCCCTCCTTCATTCTGACCTTTGAGCCCCGGTATGACCGGGTCAAGGGCCGGTTCCTGCCGGAGGTATTGCGGCGGGCCTTCCCGGGGGGCCTGACCAATGTGTTCGTGGTGCTGCTGTGTCAGCTGTTCATGGTGGTCTTTGCCCTGCCCCAGGACGAGGTGTCCACCATCTGCGCGGCGATCCTGTCCTTCGTGGGTCTGCTGGTGCTGTATCAGATCTGCAAGCCCTTCAACTGGTTCCGGAAGCTGCTGTGGTGGGCCATGGCGGTCGGCATCGTCCTGTGCTTTACGCTGCTGGGGGATATCCTGGATCTGCGGACCTGGACGGACGAAGTGCGGCTGGTCATGTTTACCCTGCTGGTAATGACCCCCACGGTATTCCTCGCCATCCAGCGCATTTTCGACTGGTGCGAGCAGACCCGCCACCGCTTCGCCGCCTGGTGCAGGGGGGTGTGGGCCAAACGGCCGTTCCGGAAGAAGGAAAAAGCGTAAAAGAATATGCATTGAGCAGGCTCTTCCCATCCCGGGAAGGGCCTGCCCGTTTGTTTCGGTCTCTTTTATTCTTTCACCGGCAATTCCACCGTGAAGGTAATGCGGCCATCTGCGTAGTCGGCCCAGATTTTTCCGCCGTGGGCAGTGACGATGTTTTCGGCGATGGAGAGCCCCAGGCCGAAGCTGCCGTCCCGGCTGCGGGCGGCATCCATGCGGTAGAAGCGCTTGAAAATGTCTTTCAGTGCCGCCTTGTCCATGGGATCCGCGTTATTGGATACGCTCAGGCGGCAGTGGTGCCGGTTTTGCCTTTCCAGGGTGAGCCGGACCGTACCTCCCTGGGCGTATTTTTTGGCATTGTCCAGCAGAATGTCCACCAGCTGGCCCAGGTGCTGGCGGCTGCCGGTGAGGGTAATGCCCGGGGTGACGGCGGATTCCAGCGTAAGCCCCGCCTCAAAAAACACAGCCTCAAAGGGCAGCAGCGCATCCTCGGTCAGCGCCGAGAGATCCACCTGCTCAAAGACCATTTTCGCCTGGCCGTTGTCGGATCGGGCCAGCTCCAGCAGGTGTTCTACCAGACTGCGCATCTGGTGGGACATGGTAAGGATGCTGTCCACACAGCGGCTCTGATTCTCCCCGTCGGACATCTGCAAAAGCTCTGCGTTGGTCATGATGACGGTGAGGGGTGTTTTCAGCTCGTGGGAAGCGTCGGCTACAAACTGCCGCTGCTGGTCCCAGGCCTTCTCCACCGGGCGGACCATCCACCTTGCCAGCAGCACCGCAATGCCCAGGAATACTCCCAAACACAGCACCCCCAGGGCGGCACAGCTCTTGGCAAGGCCCAAAAGCGTCGCTTTTTCGCTGGACATATCCGCAAAGACGATGGTCTCGGACAGGGGGGAGCGGACCTTCAAAAAGCGAAGATTGTACTCCGGAATAACCCCCGTATCCCCGGATTTGGCCGTGGCCGCCTCCATAAGGGCGGTGAGGAACACTTGATCGGACAGGTCATAGTAGCCCCCCACCACGGCGGTCAGCTCCCCCGTTGCACTGATCTTCAGCAGGAAATAGGGCAGATGCACCCCCGTTCCACCGGAATTGGGCCGGCCCAGCTGGAAGGGGTTTGCGGCCACCGTGCGCATCATGGAAAGGCTCTCCTCCTCCAGATTCTGGGCCGTGGAGTGGTACAGAAGGCCAAAAATCGAGCAGAGCATGACCGTGACGATGGCCAAAATAACGCATACGAACCGAATGCGAAGCTTTTTCAGCATCCTTCCTGCACCTCCAGCCGGTAACCCATGCGCCGGACGGCGGCGATGGTCACATTGGAGCCGATGGAATTCAGCTTTTTCCGCAGAAAGCCGATATAGACCTCCACATTGTTCTCCACCGCCTCGGAGTCAAAGCCCCAGACCCGGGCGAGCAGGGCCTCTTTGGACAGGATGCTGCCCTTGGCTTGGAAGAGGCAGCGCATCACGTCAAATTCCTTGGCGGACAGCCGGACGGAACGGCTGCCGCAGAGCAGGGTGCAGGAGCCCAGGTCCAGATTGGTATTGCCCAGGGTCAGCTCGTCCACCTGGCCGCCCTGGCGGCGCAGCAGGGCATTGATGCAGGCCACCAGCTCCCGGCTGTCGAAGGGCTTGGTCAGATAGTAGTCCGCCCCGGCATTGAGGCCCTCGATCCGGTCCTCCAGGCCGGACCTGGCGGTGAGCATGAGGATAGGCGTCCCGCACCGCTTGGCCCGCACGGCCCGGGCCACCTGGTAGCCGTTCATTTTGGGCATCATCACATCCAGGATCAACAGATCATAGACCCCGGTCTCCGCGTATTCCGCCCCAGCCTCCCCGTCATAGACGCACTCCACCGCAAAGCCCTTCTTCTCCAAAAGGGTTTTCAGGGAATCCGCCAGAAGCTTTTCGTCTTCAATAATCAGGATTTTCATGGAATGGCCTCCTTGCCGGCTTTCCCCAAGGGAAGGCTTTTCTGCTTTTTCTATTATACTACACCCCAAACCTGAAATAAAGCTGAAAATCCCCCTGCCGGTTTGGCAGGGGGAAAAATGCATGTCTCAGTCCAGCTTCTCAGCCAGGTCTGCGTACTGGGATTCCAGGGGGTTCTTCTTGGAGGCCAGCTTCATGGATGCTTCCACACCCTTGGTGGCCTCGTTGATGGGCAGGATGGTACCGGCGCCGGCGATGCAGCCGCCGGGGCAGGCCATGCCCTCCAGAAGGTAGCCATTGTACTTGCCGACCTTGGCCATGTTCATGAGCTTGCGGCACTCCCGCAGGCCCTGGGCGTTGGCAACCTTGATGTCCATATCCGGGTGCTTCTCGTGAACGACCTCCACCACGGCGGCGGCCACGCCGCCGGCTACGGCGAAGCCCCGGCCTGCTGCGGTGCCCTCGTCGGGAGCACCGACCTCGGGCAGGTTCTCGAAGTCCACTTCCTTTGCCTCGAACATACCCATGAGCTCTTCAAAGGTCAGCACAAAGTCCACATCGGAGCGGATGTTCTCCCGGATGGCCTCCAGCTTCTTGGCGGCGCAGGGGCCGACGAAGACGATCTTGGCGTTGGGATGCTCCTTCTTCACCATGCGGGCGGTATAGACCATGGGGGTCAGGGTCATGGAGATGTTCTTTGCCTGGGCAGGGAACAGCTTGTGAACCATGGCGTGCCAGGCGGGGCAGCAGGAGGTTGCCATATAGGGCTGCTCGGCGGGAACCTTCTCCACAAAGTCCCGGGCCTCCTCCACGGTGCAGATGTCTGCGCCAACGGCAACTTCTACCATGTCCTTGAAGCCCAGCTGCTGCACGGCGGCGCGGAACTTGGCAACGGTCACATCCTTGCCGAACTGGCGGGCAAAGGCGGGAGCGGCAATGGCATAGACCTCGTCGCCCTCCATGATGGAGCGGACCACCTGATAGATCTGGCCCTTGTCCACAATGGCGCCGAAGGGGCAGGACACCAGGCACTGACCGCAGGAGACGCACTTGTCCTGGTTGATGATGGCCTTGCCGTTCTCGTCAGCGCCGATGGCATCCATGCCGCAGGCGGCCTGGCAGGGGCGCTCCAGGTGGATGATGGCGTTGTAGGAGCAGGCCTGGGCGCACTTGCCGCACTTGATGCACTTGCTGCTGTCAATGAAGCTCTTGCCGTTGACGAAGCTGATGGCATCCCGGGGGCAGACCTGCTGGCAGGAGGCGGCCAGACAGTTCTGGCAGTTCTCCGTGACCTTGTACTGGTTGGTGGGGCAGGCATGGCAGGCATAGGGGATGATGTTGATCAGAGGGGGCTCATAGTACTGCTGGGCAATGGCGGCGTGGTCCATGCCCTCGGTCAGAAGGGACCGGGTCTGGACGGAGCGGACGGACAGGCCCATGGCAAGCCGGACCCGTTCACCGGCAATGGCGCGCTCCAGGAACACGGACTCCCGGTGCAGAGGCTGGTCACCGGGGACGATGATATAGGGCAGGTCCTCGGCCTTGGTGTAGTCGTCGCCGTTGTAAGCCATGCGGGCAACCTCGGTGAAGACCTTCTTCCGGATGTCTGTGATCAGGGACGGAATACCTCTCATATAATAAAATCCTCCAAAATGGACAGATTCTCCCCATCTGCCCGTAATTTCCGTTATATTATACCAAGAAGCCGCCTGTTTCGCAAGATTTTCCCTATACAAATATTCTTATAGGATTATTAGAATCCCCTATGCGCTCTGCACATATACTCTGGTAAGGTTTTCGTGTGGAGGGATCGCAGATGAAACGTTTTTGTGCGCTGCTGCTGTGCGCCGTCCTGTTGTGCATGGCACTGCCCTGGCAAACCCGGGCAGCGGAGATGGATGTAAATGCAAAAAGCGCCCTGCTGATGGATGCTGCCACAGGCACGGTGCTGTTTGAGAAGAACGCCCATGAGGCCCTGGCCCCGGCCAGTGTGACCAAGATCATGACCATGCTGCTGATCATGGAGGCAATCGATTCCGGCAGCATTGGCTACGACGATATGGTCACCGCTTCGGAATCTGCAGCGGCCAAGGGGGGCAGTCAGGTATATCTGAAAGCCGGAGAACAGATGGCCGTCTCGGAAATGCTGAAATCCATTGCCGTCTCCTCTGCCAACGACTGCGCCTGCGCCATGGCAGAGCACCTATCCGGCAGCGAGGGAGCCTTTGTGGACCGGATGAATGAACGGGCCCGGGAGCTTGGCATGGAGGACACCCACTTTGTGAACTGCACCGGTCTGGACGACAGCCCGGAGGCCGCCCAGCACCGCACCAGCGCCTACGACATCGCCCTCATGTCCCGGGAGCTGCTGACCCGCCACCCGGATATCAAAAAGTATACCACCATCTGGATGGATACCATCCGGAACGGCGCCTTTGGCCTGTCCAACACCAACAAGCTCATCCGCTTTTACCCGGGAGCCACAGGCCTGAAAACCGGCTTTACCTCCGGGGCGGGCTATTGCCTGTCCGCCACGGCCCAGCGGGAGGGCATGGAGCTCATCGCCGTAACCATGGGCTGTGAGAGCGCCAAGATTCGAAACGCCGCCTGCAAGCAGCTGCTGGACTATGGCTTTGCAAACTTCGCCCTGGTGTCTCCCGACCTGGAAGACGTGCCCAGCGTCCCCGTGGTCCTGGGGAAGGAAAAAACCGTTCCGCTGACTCTGGGCGAAAACAGGCAGCTTTTGGTGCCAAAGGCAAAAAAAGCAGGGCTCACGCAGAGCGTGACCCTGGAGGAAAGCGCCGCCGCCCCGGTGGAAAAAGGGGCAGTCCTCGGAACGCTGACAGTCAAAAGCGGCGGGGAGACACTTCTTGAGATTCCCCTGTCCGCAGCCAAAGCCGTGGAAAAGCTGACCTTTGGGGATGTTTTTCTGATGGTTCTGAAGCGGGCCGCCATGGCAAAAGAGGATGCCTGAGGCTCCAGTTCTTCGCTATGGCCTGTTGATTCGAACGATAGCCCTGTCCGCCCATCGGCTGGGTCCCTCCGGGGGCGGTTTTCTTGCTTCTGCAAGAAAATCGATAAGAAGCAGCCTCAAGGGGGGCGCTGACCGCTGCTAGCTCCCGCCGCAGAGCCGCCCCCCCTTGAGAATCCCCTCCGGCACGCATTTACGTTAGAAAAGCAATGTTTCAGCGGTATTCTATCTAAGACGTTCGACATCTTAAACTCTATAATCAATCTGGCCTCTTTGCTGTTTTCACACAGTGAAAACAGTCTACAAAAACCAAAACTGGTTTTCTATTCCGCACCAGTGCGCACACTGGCATGGAATACCCGGGCAATAGGATATTCAAATAGAAAGTGGCCAAAAATTTGATTTTCCTCATTGAATCGAACCGGGAAAAATTTAGGGATTGCACCCCGTACTCGCCGGAAGGCGGCGCAGAGATTATATTGGTTCTGAGGCCGGGAGGGATTCCTAAGGGAGGGCGGTGCGTCGCGCAGCGAATCTAATCTAACGATTGCCGGTGGCAATTGCTCTGTGAAATTATCGGCTTTGCCGACAGCGCCTCCCTTAGGCCGCATTCTTGCGGAGCTTCTTGGCGGGACAAGAAGCTCCCCGCCGGAGGCACCCAGCCGAAACGCGGACAGGGCTGCCGTCAAAACGCAAAACGCCCCCAAAATCAAATCTCCAGCTTCCCCAGGCCCTCTTCCAGGGCCCTTTCATCCACCGCGGAATAGTTGATCACCAGCATTCCCCGGCAGTCCTCCGTTGGGTGGGTATGGAAGCTGCTCAGGGGCTGCACGTGCAATCCGCTTTGGGCGAAGAGGGCTGTCAGAGCCCTGTCGTCCAGGGCGGTTTCCACTTTCAGAAGAAAATGGAGCCCTGCGTCCTGCTCCAGGATGGTCAGCTTGTCCGCCGCCGGACAGCGCTCCAGCATGGCAATGACCCGGTTCCGCCGGGCGCGGTAGAATTTGCGCATTCGGTTGATGTGCTTTTCAAAATACCCCCGGTCCAGAAAATAGGCCAGGGTATACTGCTCGAAGCTGGGCACGGTGCAGCCGTAAAAGCCCAGCTTCTCCCGGAACCGGGCCATAAGCGCCTGGGGCAGCACCATATAGCTGATGCGGATGGAGGGGGACAGGGTCTTGGAGAAGGTATTCATATAGATCACCCGCTCCGGGTCCATGGTCTGCATGGGGGCCAGAGGGCGGCCCTGGAAGCGAAACTCCGTATCGTAGTCGTCCTCAATGATGAAGCCATCCACCCGCTGGGCCCAGTCAATGAGGGCCCTGCGGCGATGCAGCGGAGTGACGAGACCCGTGGGGAAGTGGTGGGCAGGGGAGAGATGCAGCACCCTTGCATCTCCCAGGCAGTCCGGCCGGATACCGGATGCATCCATGGGCACGCTCAGGCAGGTTACGCCTCCGGCGGCGTAGATCTTCCGGATTTTGCCATAGCCCGGGTCCTCTACGGCATAGACCTTGTCCTGACCCAGCAGCTGTAAAAGCAGATTGTACAAAAAGTCCGTTCCCGCGCCCAACAGGATGTTTTCCGGGTCTACGTCCATGCCCCGAAAGTCTGAAAGGCTCCGGGCAATGGCCTGCCGGGCCTCCAAAGCGCCCCGGCTGTCCATGGGCAGCAGAAGCTTCTGCCCATAGTCCAGGATGACCTCTCGCTGCAGGCGAATCCATACGGAAAACGGAAATTGCCCCGTGCCGTTGCCGGTGAGGTCTGCGCCAACCGAGGCTTCCGGGCCGGGAAACGGGTGCCGGGACGCCGGGCGGGGGGCCTGCCGCTGCTCCACGGCTTCCACAAAATAGCCGGACCGCTCCCGGGAAGAGATATAGCCCTCCTCCAAAAGCTGATTATAGGCCCCTTCCACAGTGGTCTTCCCCACCTCCAGGTTGGAGGCCAGGGCCCGCTTGGAGGGAAGCTTCTCCCCGGGCTGCAGTGCCCCCGTGAGAATGTCCTCCCGAATGGCCCGGTAGAGGGATTCATACAGCGGCAGCCCCGGCTGCTTTTTTAACGTATAGGTCCGCATGGTCAGCCCTGCTTCCGCCGGGCCTCGTAGGCATCCCGGTCGATGGCTCCGGACAGGAGCATTTTTTCGGACCAGAGCTGCAGGGTCTCCACGGTGACGGAGATGCGCTCCAGCTCCTGCTGGATGGTGATAAAGTCATCGATCTCGTCCCCGGAGACCTTCCCGTCGGCGGTGATCTCGATGAGTCGGTCCTTCCGCTTGTCTACGGCATTGAGGGAGGCCAGCATTTCCAGTACGATGGCGCTGAGCTCCTTCATTTCCACCTCCGGCACATAGGCCTTGCCGATGGGGCAGCACTGAGAGCAATAGTAATTGCACAGGCTGGGCCGTTTGTACTTCCTGGCGAAGGCAAGCACCTCCTCAGGGTAGGGGGCACACTTGCCGCTTTCAATTTTTTCAATGCGTTCCGGGCTGACGGTTTCCAGCAGCTCTGCCGCTTTCTCCCGGGATAGGCCCATATCCTCCCGAATCAGCTGAAATTTGTTTTTGTTCTGCCGGACGGATCCTCTTCCCATGGCTGTGCGCTCCTTTTCTTTTTTGGGCATTATACCACGGCTGCGCAAAAAAGTACAGATTGCTGCGATTTTATTTGACCTTTCCCTATGCGTTTGATAGAATAGAACGGAAAAAGAGGGAGGGATGGACCATGGACAAGCCCTTTGCACTGGGGATCCTTGTGGGACGCTTTCAAACGCTTCATGCCGGCCATCAGCAGATGATCGAAACGGCGCTGTCGCTGTGCGATCAGGTGGGGATTTTTGTGGGCTCTTCCCAGGAATCCGGCACCCAAAAGAACCCCTTCCCCTATGCCCTGCGGAAAAGGATGCTGGAAAAGCTCTTTGGCGACCGGGTAGGCGTCTATCCTCTGCCGGACATCGGCGTGGGCAATACTGCCGCCTGGGGCGACTATGTGCTGGAAAACGTCATGCAGCGCTTTGGACGAATGCCGGACCTGCTGGTCTCCGGCAAGGAGACCAGGCGCTTGGACTGGTTCGACAGCGTGGCAGGGGTCCGTATTGCAGAGCTCTATATCCCCAAAACCGTGGAAATATCCGCCTCTCAGATGCGCCAGTTCCTGGTCCTGGATGACCGGAAATCTTGGGAGCGTTATGTTAACCCCAAAATGTACGCCCTATACCCGGAACTCCGTACCCTGGTCCTGGCCTCCCAGGGGAATAAAGATACCATGAGCGTTTAAAAAATGCCTTCCCCCTGGGGAAGCCTTGATTCACTGGAAAGAAGTGTTACTATGAAGCTGGAACCCATTATCACCTCCCTGCTGGACACCGATCTGTATAAGTTCAATATGGACCAGGTGATTTTCCACAAGCACACGGACTTGAACGGAGAATACTATTTCAAGTGCCGCAATGAAAACATTGTCTTTACTCCGGAGATGCTGGAGGAGATCAACGACCAGATCGACTATCTGTGCTCCCTTCGCTTTCACAAGGACGAGCTGGACTATCTGCGCTCCATCCGCTTCATCAAGAGCGACTATGTGGAGTTTCTCCGGCTGTGGCACCCCATCCGGGAGTATGTCCACACCGGTCTTTCAGACAGCGGAGAGCTGCTGCTGACGGTGAAGGGCCCCATGTTCTCCGCCATGCAATTTGAAATCTATCTGCTGGAAATCGTTAACGAGGTCTATTTCCGCCTGCACTATGATTATGCCACTCTGGAAGCCTCCGCAAGAGCGCGGTTGGAGCAGAAGATCAAGGATTTCAATTCCGGCAAGTATACCTTCTCCTTTGCGGAGTTCGGCAGCCGCAGGCGGCTTTCCCGGCAGTGGCAGGACGAGGTGGTCCGCCGCCTGTCCACCGAAACGAAGAACTGCGCCGGTACCTCCAATGTGTACCTGGCCTGGAAATACAACCTGACCCCCATTGGCACCTATGCCCACGAGTTCGTGCAGATGTACCAGGGCATCGACTCCATCCCTCTGGCCTACACCAACCACTACGCCATGGCCGACTGGTACGATGAGTACCGGGGCGACAACGGCACCGCCCTGACCGACACCATCACCACGGACCTGTTCCTCTACGACTTTGACCGGTCCATGGTCAACAACTATTCCGGCGTCCGGCATGACAGCGGCGACCCCTACGAATGGGGCGAGAAAATGATCCGGCACTTCCAGAGGTACGGCGTAGACCCCAGGACCAAGGTGCTGCTCTTCTCCGACAGTCTGGATTTCGACCACGCCCAGAAGCTCTATGACTACTTCAGGGAGAAGGCCAAGGTCTCCTTCGGCATCGGCACCTTTGTTACCAACGACACCTGCGAGCAGGCGCTGAACATCGTCATCAAGCTCCAGTACGTCAACGGCCGCCCGGTGGCCAAGCTCTCCGACGCCCACGGCAAGGAAATGTGCCAGGACGACGAATACCTGAGCTACCTGAAACGGTCCGTGGATTTTCGACTGAATAGGGAGAAATAAATATGCAAGCAACCTTTCTTGGCACCGGATGTGCCATGGTCTTAAAACGCTACAACACCTGCTTCCTGCTGGAGCAGGGGGAAAACAGGCTCCTGGTGGATGCCGGAGGCGGCAATGAAATCCTGGTACGGCTGGACAAGCTCCACGTGCCCATCACCTCCATCGGCGGAATGTTTGTCACCCACAGCCATTCGGATCATATTCTGGGCACCCCCTGGGTCATCCGGGCCGTGGGCACCGCCATGGCCGAGCAGGGCTATACCGGCACCTTCACCGTGGCCGCCTGCGCAGAAACCCTGGCCCATGTGCGCACCATCTGTGAGATGATCCTGGGCAAGAAGATGACGAAATTTTTCGACAAGCAGATCCTCTTCCGGGAGGTTACCGACGGAGAGCAGCTGAATCTGGCGGGCCTTGACATTCAGGCCTTTGACATCGGCTCCAAAAAGATGAAGCAGTTCGGCTTCCGGCTTGCCCTGCCGGATGGGGAGCACGTATGCTTCGCCGGAGACGAGCCCGTGAAGCCCTCGACGGAAAAATATGCCCGGGATGCCAAGTGGCTTTTCAGCGAGGCCTACTGCCTCTATGCCGACCGGGACATTTACAAGCCCTACGAGCGCAGCCATGTGACCAGCCTGGATGTGGGCAGCATCGCCCGGGAAATGAACGTAAAAAACCTCCTGATTTACCACACCGAGGACTACGGCCCGGACCGCCGGGAGCGCATGACCCAGGAGGCGGGAAACGTCTATTCCGGCCATATCTTCGTTCCCGAGGACATGGAAACCGTTGAACTATAAGGAGAGAATACGATTGACCGATCATTTTTGCCCCATTGACCACATTGCCATTGACGTTGTGGATTTTGACACCGCATTGGCCTTTTTTCAGGATGTTTTCGGCATGACCGTTACCCGCTTCCAGGGCCCGGAGGAGGCCCCCACCAGCCTTTGGCTGGACGGCGGCGTGCAGCTGTGCCGGGTAGAAGCTCAGGCGGCGGACACCGGCCGGGTGGGCCACATTGCCTTCAAAACCGATGACCTGGACGGTCTGCTGGACCGTGCCGCCCGCTACGGCGCGGAAGCCGTCCCCGGCAAGCCCCGGCATTGGTTCCGGTGCCTCGGAATCACCTTCGAGATGAAATAAGCGCGCTTGACATTCAAAAAATGCAGGGCCTATCATGGCTCTGCATTTTCTGGTTCGCCATGCCGGGGTATGCCGGAATGTCCACGGATTCTCCGGAGCTCCCCGCAGCAGTTCCGCTTTCATAGCAGGTTATCCCAAAAATGACACGGTCTGCAAAAGGGACGGTAACCCAGGCTTTGCCCTGGTTACCGTCCCTTTTTTGTATCTAGAAATTTGCATACATGGGGTCAATGGCCACATAGCCTGGGCCATAGGCGCCGAAGATCAGGATGAAGAGAAGCAGTGCATACCAGACTGCCCAGCGCTGCCAGGCAGGGCGGGCGGACAGGCGGCTCCGGATATCGCCGCCCCGCTCCTGGAGAATGCTCACCACCAGAAGAATCACGGCGGCCGCGCCCACAATTTGCAGATCCCGGACGCTGCACAGGGTGGAATCTGCCAGGGTCTTCATCCAGCCCAGAATGGAATAGTATTTGCTGAAAGGCTCGCCGAAGTCCGTGAAAATCCGGCGCAGCATATTCCCGGCCATGGCCATATTGTCGGCCCGGAAGATGATCTCGCCCAGTATCACCAGGAACGTCGTTCTGAGCATCTGAAACAGACGGAAGGCCTTGTTCTCCGGGGTGAGGTGCAGCGCACCGTTGACCCTTTTAAACAGCGGTGCGAAGGCGCTGCCGAGCAGGATCAGCACGAAGTGATACAGCCCGAAGAACACATAATGCCAGGCCGCTCCGTGCCACAGACCGTTGCAAAACCAGACACACAGCAATGCAATGGACCCCGCAATCAGGGGGCCGAAGTGGTTGCCCAGCTTCTTCCGGGCGGCGGTGGTCAGCTTCTTCAGGGGCGCGGACATGGTGACGGGGTAGAAGATATAGTCCCGGAACCAGGTGCCCAGGGTGATGTGCCACCGGGTCCAGAATTCGGAGATGTTTTTGGAGAAGAAGGGGCGGCGAAAATTCTCCGGCACGGTCAGCCCAAAGATCTGGGCCGTGCCGCAGACCGCGTCCATGGAGCCGGAAAAGTCGGCATAGAGCTGCAGGGTGTAGAGAACGCCGCCCACCAGGGACATATAACCGGGGTAGGCATCGTTGTGGGAAAACAGCTCCTCCACCATGGGATTCAGGCGGTCCGCGATGACCAGCTTTTTCATCAGGCCGAAGGCAATGCGCTGGAGGCCCAGGCAGAGGTTTTCATAGGCAATGGGTTTTGCCTCCCAGAGAGCCCGGGCGGTGTCGCCGTAGCGGCAGATGGGGCCCTCCACAATGCCGGGGAAAAAGCTTAAATAAAGCCCCAGCCGCAGCACGTTTCCATCCGCGGGGATGGTCTGCCGGTATACATCCACCAGATAGCTGACGCTCTGCAAAATGAAAAAGCTCAGCCCCAGGGGCTTCACAAAGGCCGGAATGGCAACGGTCAGGCCAAACAGGGCATTCACATTCTCCAGGAAGAAGCCCGTGTATTTGAGCACCAGAATGAGGCCGATGTGCAGCAGCACCCCCAGGGTCATAACATGCCGGGCCTTCTTCTGATAGGCCTTCTTGATGGCCTTCCGCTCTGCTTTTTCCGCCGTTTTCACGGCGGCATCCCGGCGGACATAGATCCGCTGCATCCACAGTCCGAACGCAAAAATGGCACCTACGGAAGCCAGAAGATAGAGAATATACGCACCGCTGATGAGCCAGTAAAACAGGAGGCTTTCCAGCAGGAGGGCGTATTTCCTGTATTTTCCCGGAGTCAGACTGTAAAGGGCCAGGCAGGCCGGCAGGAAAATGCCCAAAAACAGCAGAGAAAAATAGGCCGAAAGCTCCGGATAGGCACCTGCCCGCAGGGCAGTCAACAAAGATGCCAAATCAGTCTTCCTGGAGCCGCTGGAGCATTTCCAGCATAGCCTCGGCGGAATTGAAGTTGTCGGGGATGATCTCCACAGCGGGGATGGTCACATCGAAGGTATCCTCCAGCTCGGCAACCAGGGAAATAATGGACAGGGAGTCCAGCAGATGATCGTCGATCAGGTGCTTCTCGTTTTCAAAGTCCACACCGGGCTGAATGTCGTTCAGAATTTCTAGCAGTTCTTCCATGATAATCGATTTCCTTTCTGTCTTTCAAATTCAAAGCCTGTTCGGCATATTTTGGGGGTAGGTTTCCGTGGTCTCCCGGGCGCAGGTGATGCAGCCGTCGGGGTTTACCAGGTATACCGCCGGGAGGTCCCGGCTCAGGAACAGGGCAATGCCCTCGGTGACGCAGTAAGCGCCGGTGTTGTGGAAGCACAGGGTATCTCCAATGGCGACTTCCGGCAGGGGGCAGGCCTTGACCAGAATGTCATTCATGGAGCACAGGCTGCCGCAGAGGTTCCATTGCTTCTGAATGGGGGCGTTTTCCTTGCCGCACAGGGTAATGCGCGGCATTTTCATGCCCATAAACTGCCCATAGTAGACCATCTGGTGCATACCGCCGTCCAAAATCAGATAGTTCTGGCCGTGGTTGGTCTTCCGGTCGGCTACATGGGTAAAGTATTGTCCGCAGGAGGCGGCCAAAAACCGGCCCAGTTCCAGCGTTACAGCGCCCTTCCAGGCCATGCTCTCCAGGTCTTCCCGGAATTGCATCAGAAGCGCTGCTTCGTCCAGCTCCTCGCCGAAGTAGCTGACGGGAAAGCCGGGGCCGTATTCCAGCTCCGGGCAGCGCCAGCCGGTTTCCGTTTCCAACTTTTGCAGCAGGGCATCCAGGTGCTCGATCTCCCTGGCAAGCTTTTTGACGGATGTCTTCTGGGTGCCGGAGAAGAATTGAATTCCCCGGAAGCACAGATTTGGGTGCTCCTCCCGGCTCTGGACCAGGGCGAGGATCTCCTCCTCGTTGATGCCAAACTGGCTGTTGTTGGTGAGCCGCAGAAGAATGGAAAGCTTTTTGCCGTATTTCTTCGCCAGAGCGTCCAGGGAGGCAAACTGGGTCAGGGATTCCACGGTATAGGTCCGGCCATCGGAGGCAGAAATCAGCGCCTCCAGAAAGGCGGGGGGCTTGTTCAGCCCGGAGATCACCGTGGCTTCCGCAGGAATACCCAGCGCATCACAGATGCGGCACTCCCCCGGGGAGCAGACCTCCAATTTTTCCGCCGCCCCCAGGGCGAAGCCTGTGAGGAAGGGATTTGCCTTGATGGCATAGGCCAGGGTCATCTCCGGCCCCAGAAGCTGCCGCACATGGCGGATGCGCTGCCGGAAAACCCGGGTATCGAAAACGTAGTAGGCAGTGTCCTGCAAATTGGAATATTCCGGCATATCAGCGCCCTCCTGTCATTTCCGAAAGGGCCTTTCGGTCGATTTTTCCGTTCTTGTTCAGGGGCATGGCTTCCACCTGCCGCAAAAAGCCCGGAACCATGAAGGCGGGCAGGTCCCGCCTGAGGATGGCGTGGAGGTCTTCCGGGCCAACGGTGCCCACATAGAAGCCCCGCAGGCGGCTGCGCTTTTCATCGAACACGCAGCAGGCCCGTTCCACGCCGGGAATGGCGTTCATCTCCCGCTCGATCTCTTCCAGCTCGATCCGGTGGCCCATATACTTGATCTGGAAGTCCTTCCGGCCGGAAAACACCAGCTCTCCCCGGTCGTTATATTTTCCCAGGTCCCCGGTGCGGTAGATGCGCTCGGGGTAATCGGGATTCAAGGGGTTCTGGACAAAATGGGCGCTGTTCTGTTCCGGGCAGCGGTAATAGCCCAGAGCCAGCGCCGTCCCACGGACGCAAATCTCTCCCTCGGTGTCCGGGGCCGTGATCAGGCGGTCCTCCCCATCCAGCAGAAACACATCCTCGTTGGGGAAGGGAATGCCGATGGGAATGCCGGAGGCATAGTCCCGGTCCTTTTCCAGAATGTGATAGGTGCAGTTGCAGGTGATCTCCGTGGGCCCGTATAGATTTACATAACACGCATCCGGCAGATGCTTGCGAAATTCCTTCAGGGCCCGCAGGGGCATGACCTCGCCGGAGAAGAGGATCTTTTGCAGGCTTTCCGGCGTTTTATAGTCCAGGGCATGGAAGCCTGTGATGAGGCACAGGGCGGATACGGCCCAGATCAGAGTCGTGGCCTGCTTCTCGCAGAGAAAATCCATGAGCTGCACCGGGGCTGAGAACAGCTCCCGGGGCACCACCGCCAGGGTGGCCCCCACCTTCATGGCGGAGTAGATGTCCTTGACGGACACATCGAAGTCAAAGGGCGCCTGATTGGCGATAACATCCTGCTCGGTGATGGAGAACAGCGCCGTGAAGCAGTCGATAAAATCCGTCACGCTGCGGCTGCACACAACAATCCCCTTGGGCACACCGGTGGAGCCGGAGGTGAAGTTTACATAAAGCGGGTCCGTATCAATGGCCCGGGCCTGGACTGATGCCAGGGCTTCCGCGTCCACCGCCTGCCCTGCCAGGGTCTCCAGGCACACCAGGGGGCAGATCGGGAAGATCTCCTTTGCCTGGGGCAGCAGAGCCTCACAGGTGACGATCACCGCCGGGGCCAGGGTTTGGGCGATTTGCCGCAGCCGGTTCCCGGGCAGCTCCGTATTCAGCACGGAATAAAAGCACCCCGCCCACTGAATGCCGAAAAAGGCGGCCACCGCCTGGGCGTTCTTGGGAAGATACACCCCCACGGCCTGCCGGGGCCGGGTCAGGGGCAGCAGTCCGGAACCAATGGCCCGGGTAAGATGATAGAATTCCGCATAGGTGTAGCTGCGTACATCATCCGTCACGGCGCATTTGTCGGGAAAACGTTCCGCGCTGCGGATGAGATATTGCAAAACATTGGCCATGAAATTGCCTCCGTTTCTGAAAATGGCGCAAATTTACGGATAACATTATAGCAGTACCCCACTGGGGTGTCAATGCAATCCATTAAAAATCCGGAACGAATCCGGCATCCGCCGCCTCGGCCTCCTGGGTAAAGCCCTCCAGGTCGTTCAGGAACATCCAGCTGAGGACGGCATCATATTCTTCGTCTGTGATCCGCCGGTCCAGAGGCGGCTTCTGGTGGCCTACCGGGGTATACTGCCGCATAAGGCTCACCAGCACCGTGCCGGGAGCGAAGGTCTCCCCGATCCAGTCCAGAACCTTCAGGGAGTTTTCCACCTGCCCCGGCAGGATCAGATGGCGAATGACGGTCCCCCGGACGATCTTTTCTCCCTGCCATTGGACGGGCCCCGTCTGGCGCACCATCTCCCGGATGGCCTCGGCGGCCACAGGAAAATAGTCTCCTGCCCCGGAAAGGGCGGCAGCCAGGGTGCCGTCTGCATATTTCAGATCCGGCAGGTAGATATCCACCTTGCCCTCCAGCTCTTTCAGGGTCTCCACCCGCTCGTAGCCTCCGCAGTTGTAGACCACCGGCACAGGGAGCCTGGGCTCCAGGGCAGGGAGAACGGTGGGCAGGAATTGGGTAGGGGTCACCAGGTCGATGTTTTCCGCCCCCTGGGCAATGAGTTCTTCAAAAATCCGGCGCAGCCCGGCGCTGTCCACAGTCTGCCCGGCGGGACGGCCGCTGATGGCGGCATTCTGGCAGTAGCAGCACCGCAAAGTGCAGCCTCCAAAGAACACGGCCCCACTGCCCCCGGGCCCGGCCAATACCGGCTCCTCCCACTTGTGCAGCATGGCTTTGGCCACCAGCGCAGTGGCCGGGCAGCCGCAGAAACCCGTCTCCCCCGCCTGCCGGTCCGCCCCGCACTGCCTGGGACACAGGCGGCAATTTTGATAATCCATAAAATGACCCCTTTGCAGTTTCTTTGGACATTCTAGCATTTTTTCGAAAAACAAGCAAGAGCTCCTTTACCGGGTGCAGAAAATGTGGTAGGATAAAGAAAAAGCCTTCCCTCCGGGAAGCACAGATGGCAATTTACCAAAGACTTGAAGGAGAAGCTATGCTGATCAAAAATCAGATTTACGAAGCCGTTATTACGGACTATACCACCGAGGGCCAGGGCGTTGCCCATATTGAAGGCTGCGCCGTGTTCGTGCCCAATGCCGTAGCCGGGGAACGGGTAAATCTCCGTATCACCCTGGTACGGAAGACCTGGGCGGCGGGGAAAATTACGGAGATTCTGGAAAAGTCCCCCCACCGGGTGAACCGGGCCTGCCCGGTTGCCAAGCTCTGCGGCGGCTGCACCTTCTGGCATATGGACTATGCAGAGGAGTGCCGTCTGAAAGCGGAGCGGGTGAAAAATTGCCTGAACCGCATCGGCGGGGAAAACCTGGAAGAGGTCCCCATTCTGGCGGCCCCTGCCTGTGAGGGCTACCGGAACAAGGCCCAGTACCCTGTGGCCCGAAAAAATGGGAAGGCCTACGCCGGCTTCTTCAAGGAGGGCACCCACGAGGTCGTGCAGATGGACCGCTGCCGGATCCTGCCTGAGGAGACGGACCGGGTCAAATCCATTGTCATAGATTATGTTAACAAGCACAATGTGCCCGTTTACGATGAATCCACCCACCGGGGGCTGCTGCGGCATATCTATGTCCGCCGGGGGGCCGTGTCTGGGCAGATCCTGGTCTGCCTGGTGGTCAATGGAGACGGCCTGCCCAAGCTCCCTGCCCTGATCGAGGCTCTGAAAGCCGTTCCCGGCTTCACCACCCTGGTGCTCAGCGTGAACACAAAAAAGGGTAACGCCGTGCTGGGAGACAAGTTCGTCACTCTTTACGGCCCAGGCTACATTGAGGATACCCTATGCGGACTGACCTTCCGCCTGTCCGCCCGGTCCTTCTACCAGGTGAACCACGCCCAGGCCCAGCGGCTCTACGAAACCGCCATTGCCATGGCAGGCATTACGAAGAAGGACCTGGTGCTGGACCTCTATTGCGGCGTGGGCACCATCACTCTGGCCATGGCCTCCGCCGCCGGAAGGGTCATCGGCGTGGAGGTGGTCCCCCAGGCCATTGAGGATGCAAAGGACAATGCCAGGCGCAACGGCATTGAAAACGCCGAGTTCTTCTGCGCCGATGCTGGCGCCGCTGCCCTGGACCTGGAGCAAAAGGGCATCCGCCCGGATATCATCACCGTAGACCCGCCCCGCAAGGGCCTGAACGGCGACGCCATCGAGGCCATCGCCAGGATGTCCCCCAAGCGCCTGGTCTATGTCTCCTGCGATCCCGCCACCCTGGCCAGGGATGTGGCACTGCTGAAGGAGCGGGGCTTCCGGGTAGAAAAGGTCACGGCAGCAGACCTGTTCCCCAGGTGCAGCCATATAGAGACAATAGTCTTGATGTCACGCAAATAAAATCAAGTGCCAGAAAGCGGCGTATTTCCGGGCTTTTTCGGAGGTTTGGATTTGAAACCAAACTTCTGAAAAAGTTCGGTTTTCCTATATGGAAACATATCTACTGCAACATGTGTGTCAGGTTGTGACCTCGGATTAGATGTAAAGGAAAAATTCGGTAAATCATAGTTCGCATAACTGTACGCTATCGCAGCGGAAAGACTAATAATTGACAGGATTATTGCAAAATTGTATTATATTATTTAAACAATCAATTTTGTTAAACCAGGAGTTTGACAAAGAGATGTATAGAGAAATGTATTTGGCAGACAGGAGATTTAATATGATTTCGAAAGCAAAGAGATATGTGGCAGTGTTACTGCTTTTTGTATGCGTGTGTATGATATTTTCTCCCCAG
>ERZ791830.193-NODE-193-length-78869-cov-3.619966_pt1 | contig 78869 bp, 75 predicted proteins | sample MGYA00509945_ERZ791830 | MGnify/ENA primary metagenome ERZ791830 (study PRJEB30046, sample SAMN00792021) | human gut metagenome | study: EMG produced TPA metagenomics assembly of the A metagenome-wide association study of gut microbiota in type 2...
GACTGCCCGTTTAACAGTCTCCTCCCGTTGCAACTGCATCCCCTCGAACGGCCGTTCCTCAGGCCGCCCTTTCCAACCCCGGCAGGCACGGTTGTACATCGCACGCAAGTTACTAATATAACTATTCACCGAATTCACGCGCAGTTTCTTTCCTTTCAGATACCGAATAAACTCCTGCACAACATCCTGCGTCACATCTCCCAGCAATCTGCTCTTTCCTCTCTCACGAACGAATGCGGCAAAATGATTACGGCTGGCACGGTACAGGTCGGCCGTACTTTCATCCCCGTTACTGCGCTTCTGCTTTTCCTGCTCAAGCATCAGTATGCAAAAATCTTTATTTCTCATAACTTTTTCCTTCTTTATCGTTATTAATCAAAAAGATAAAGATAAACATTCCCGGCTTGCAGATTGTTCGGTTTTCGCTATTTTCGCTAACGGCACTGTCTCTAAAAAAGTATGTTTCAGAAAGAAAAGTTCCATTTTCACCCTCATTTTCGACCTTCATTACGCCCCTTATCCAAATTCATCACAATGATTCTTCCCTATCATTGTAATGCTCCGACCAAGTCATCACAATGACTTCATGCACTCATCACAATGAACCGGACCAGTCATTACAATGATTTTTTTAACATTACAGAATATCAGGAAATATTCTTCGAGATTACCTCATAAAAAGGGGATAATAGACCTTTCATAAGGCTGGAAGCTCTTTCCGCACAGATCGTTTTCAGGTGACAGATTGTAACAGGTTTTGTCTTATTTCTGCCACTAGCTCTAAAATCATTGCGATGATTTTATTATTACCTACTTAAATGTACATTTTATCTTCTACAAATATCTTTACGTCAAACCTTAACTCCTGCAGAAACACAAAAAAATACCCCCTACATTCCCGTTTCCAAATAGAGCCGGGAATGTAAGGGATAATTATCAAAATGACAATTTTCTATTTTGCGAATAACGATAATCGAAACTCTCTAAAAAATTATCGTCATTTCGTTAATTATTGCTAGCAATCCGAATAAAATCAGAACCTATAAAGAATTAGTAATGTTTAATTTATACACCCAGTCGAATCTATTTGGCAATTGATTTTTTTTATTCAACCTGTATTAATATTAAATGTATATATGTATGGAAACATTCACAAAACAGTCGTCCGTGAAACTATTGGATTCAGAAATTTGTATAGATAACAAGGTAGTTATATATAAATCCAGAAGTAAGGCCATTCTATTTATTTTAGTTAGTTTGCTACTGGCAATTGCCGGTAAACTTTTCCTTCACCATCCCGATTATTATGTGGTGGGATGGAGTTTTATTATCTTGTCCGTTCTATGTCTGATTTTCGATAACGGAATCAAAGCTATATTTATACGCATAGGCTTTTATGAAGTCAGTGCTATAAAACTAACCGGATTTATAAAAAAGATGATCAGAGCCAATGCAGAAAAAAGAGAGGAATTGTTGAACGAAAAACATTTATAACAGTTAATATTCAGACCTTAAACAGAACTTTCCACTTATCAGTTCTGTTTTATAAAAACTAGTATTAATTAAATACCAATTAAACAAATGAGAAAGTTAGTTTTAGCAGCAATAGCAGGCACAGTCGTCCTGCTATTAGCGTCCTGCGGTAACAAGACAACCCAGGATAAAGTAAATCACAAAGTAGAAAATGCCAAAGAATCTGTCGACCATGCGATGGACAAAGCTACGGACAAGATCGACAAAGGGGCTGACAAGGTGAAAGATGCTTGGAACGACACCAAAGAGGATGTCAAAGAAAATGCACAAGAGGCGAAAAAGAATATCAAGGAGGGTTACGACAAAACCAAAAAGGATATAAAAGAAAAAACTCGACTGATCTCGCCGGATTACCAAAGTAAAAGGGGGAAGAAAACTTAATTTCTTTCCCCTTTTTGTGTGATCCCCATAACAGATCAAATTCAAGTGAGTACCCCTAAAAAAGTGCTTAATTTGCAAGAGGTCTCTGATTAATCGAGGTACTCCCTTTTTCAGAGTAGGTTACGGTTTAGAGATATACGATTATTCAACATACAGCCTTCTTTTTCCTGGGCATAAGAAATCTGCATGACGCCTAAAAGCGCCATAGATATAATTATTTTATTCATAACTTTTTCTATTTGTTTAAAACGATAGTTGTCTTCTTACTAGAAACGGTATCCCCAACCAAATGCGATAACGGAGTTGTTATCTTTGCCGAATACATATTTATACTCGACATTCAGAAAGTTGCGTTTATCTAAATTATAGGTAAGGCCGGCACCCAGGTTAAACCCGAAATTGGTAGAACTATGTGAATCGAGCGTAGTTTCTTTACCATCATCCCCCTTGATGGTTTGTTTGCCCTGGAAATTATTCTGTAGATTAAAACCGGCTAACGGATAAAGCGACAAGTTATCTTCATGCAAGTTGAAGACGTAATGAGCGTTCACATCGATATCGAACCCTGTCACCTTATTCTTCGGAAAGAAAAACATCAGATCGGGGGCCAGACGTACATGGTTCGTCAGGTTATAACGGCCCTGGGCACCGATCATAACACGTTTGAAATCGGTTTGATAACCGAAATTTCCCAATAATGAGAAATCTCCCTTTTGCGCAAATGTACTTAATGAGATTGTCAATAAGACAACTAAACCTATAAACTTTTTCATGATCATTCAATTTAATTTAAAAAACTTATTCCTATAAAAGATCACCCTGGTACATACCGCCAGCTACCTTATGACAACCGGTAGATGAAATCCAGGGTAATCGGGTTTTAAACATGTTCAGACTTCCTAGTTAGAATGTTTATTCGTTTTAGAATTCTTCTTCATGTTTCCGTCAGGCTGATAATGGCTCCACTGCATATCTTTTGCCGGAGTTTTGGAAAGAATCATTTTCTTCCGTTCCTTGGCAAGTTTCTCATCCTTCTCTTTTACCATCTCTTCAGTCCGGTCGGTTCCTTTAGGAGTTACATTAGTCAACCCGTCGGTGGAAGTAACATATTCCTGGGGCTTATCGATATATTGCCACTCCTCTTTCAACTGGGTACTACTTCCTTCATTCCACGGTCCGCGTGCTTCTTCCTCCTTCGACATATCGAAATACAGATTGCTATATTTCGGGTTAGTCTGAAAAATACCCGGCGGGAAATTGGGTTTAATAGAATCCAAAGCTGCTTCGAATTGCTGATAATGGGCAACTTCACGGGTCATCAGGAAATCGAGAGTTTCCTTCACATACGGATCATCCGTAAACGGAATAAGATATTCATACATGATCTTTGCACGAGACTCAGCTGCCAGATTCGACCGTAAATCGACCGTCGGTTCGGCATTGGCTGTGACGTAAGTGGCACTCCAGGGATTCCCGTTACTGTCGGTCAGCACCGGGCTACCGGGGGCCAAAACCAGGAAATGAGGATTTGTATAAGCCTGGTGAATAAAATCTTCTTTTGCTGCTCTACCATTCATCATCTTATTAATTTCCATATTCTCGACCACATCTTTCATCTCACCGTTGACCGGTCCCAGCAACATCTGGATGGTTGCACCTACAATCTCCAAATGGCCCAACTCTTCAGTCGCGATATCCATCAGCATATCGTACTTTTCCGGGAAAGGATTACGGCAACTGAATGCCTGTACAAAATACTGCATAGCGGCTTTCAACTCACCATTCGACCCGCCGAACTGCTCTAATAACAAACGTGCAAAACGTGGATCGGGGGCAGATACTCTGGCGTTATATTGCAAATCTTTTACATGATAAAACATAACTCAATATTTTAAATTACACATTATCATTTCTTCGCATTATCTGCAAAAGCATGTACTTTATTCTTCACCTCATCGGCTTTTTCCGCAAGATTAAAAGTACCGTCGGCTACCTTATCCGCTACTTTTGTTCCGGTTTGCAATGCTTTGTCTTTTGCTTCATCCACTAATTCTTCGGCGTTATCACTGGCCTTATGAAAGACATGACGTACTTTTTCTTTCAGTTGTTTGCCTCTTGAAGAGCAAGAGAAATGATAGACAACTGCACCGATAATCGAGCCCAAACCCAGGCCCATCCAAAATTTTGAATGATTAGTTTCCATAAATCTGATAAGTTTAAAACGATTAATACTAGAACGATAAATTAAATATCTGCTTTGTGAGGTTTCCTGAAGAAAGAAACGATCCACAGCAGTAAGACAGCCCCTATAACGGAAGTAATAAGACTGCCCAGAATACCGGCAGTTGCAATACCTAACAGGCCGAATACCCAACCTCCTAATACGCCACCGATGATTCCCACCAACAAATTAATGAGGAGCCCGAAACCTCCACCATTCATGATCTTTCCGGCAAGAAATCCGGAAACGATCCCAATAATAATATACCAAATAAAATTCATAATATAAAATTTAGGATGTAAATAAAATAATTAAATAAATCACCGAGTAGAAGCGTCAGGCCTGACAAAAACTCTACTTATCACCATACACGAGAAAAAACAGGTTCTGTAAAAATATGGTTTGGATAGAGCTATGTTAATTAACGACTTTTTCGAAAACAGAAACATACATGCCTTTATTAGTCTAAAATTGTATATAGCTATCAATACATCTGCAACAAACCCGATAATCAGATGCTTCAAGATTATCGTTATTTGACTGGACATAATATAGTACTAGTAAAAAACTGACTGTAAGGTATAATTCGGGACTAAGCCCAACTAAAATTACCTTAATAAATCTTTTTATTTTCATAAATACTCCTTTTCGAACCGGACATTTTAATCTTTCAATTGTTTTTAAAAAGTCGAGGGAATAAGTAGATTCTATTCAGCTAAAACAGTATAGTTTAGGCAGTATTAATATTAAATTTATATATATGGAGACTTTAACAGATCATCCGTCTACGGAACGATTGGATTCGTATGACAAGTATCCGTCTTATTATGGGAGTGACCTGGAACTGGTTTATACACCCGAACAATCTGTTTTCACTTTATGGGCACCGTCTGCAGACCGTGTCCGGCTGAACCTGTATGCGTCCGGTGAGGGAGGCGACCCGGAAGAACAGGTAGAAATGGAAAAAGCCGGCTATGGAACCTGGCGAATCCATATCGACCGTGACCTGAAAGGTTCTTTCTACACCTTTCAGATAGAGAAAAACGGAAAATGGTTGAACGAAACACCCGGTATCTGGGCAAAAGCCGTCGGTATCAATGGGAACCGTGCCGCTGTGATCGATTGGAATGAAACGAATCCGGAAGGTTGGGAATCGGACCGGTCACCAGAACTGAAAATGTATTCCGACATTATTCTTTACGAGTTGCATCACCGGGATTTCAGTATTGCGCCTGATTCAGGAATAGAGAATAAAGGAAAGTTTCTGGCTTTGACGGAGACAGGGACAAAAACTCCCGAAGGAGAAGCTACCGGTTTGGATCATTTGAAAGAGCTCGGTGTAACTCATATCCATATCCTGCCTTCGTTCGATTTTGCCACTGTAGATGAAACAAAACTAGACGAGAATCATTACAACTGGGGATATGACCCTAAGAATTACAATGTTCCCGATGGAAGTTATTCTACAGATCCGGCTAATCCGGTCGTCCGTATCCGCGAATTTAAAGAGATGGTGAAAAGCCTGCATCAAAACGGTTTCCGCATTGTACTCGATGTAGTCTATAACCACACGGCATCGACCGACCATTCGAATTTCGACCTGACTGTCCCTGGATATTTTTACCGGCAAAACGCCGACGGTTCTTATTCCAACGCTTCCGGTTGCGGAAACGAGACGGCCTCGGAGCGCGAAATGGTGAGGCATTATATCATCGAATCGGTCAAATTCTGGGCCAGGGAATATCATATCGACGGCTTCCGTTTCGACCTGATGGGCATACATGATATCGAGACGATGAACCGCTTGAGAAGTGAACTCCTGGAGATCGATCCGACCATCTTCGTATACGGCGAAGGCTGGGTAGCAGCCGACTCGCCCCTCCCCTTCGAACAACGGGCAGTAAAAGAAAATGTCGGGCAGATGGAAGGTATCGGCGTATTCAACGATGAATTTCGTGACGGGTTGAAAGGCAGTACCTTCGACGAACAGGAGCCCGGTTATGCTTCCGGAAATATCAACGGTCATTTCGAACCGGTCAAGTATGGTATCGTCGGTGGAACCGATCATCCGCAAATCGACTATGACGGATTGCTCTATTGCAATGCTCCTTATGCAGGTGCTCCTTCGCAAATGATCAATTTCGTCTCCTGCCACGACGGTTATACGCTGGTCGACAAGCTAAAATTATCCGTTCAAGGCGACCATGCGGCGGATGAACTCATCCCGATCGACAAACTAGTGCATACCGTGTTGCTGACAGCACAGGGAATCCCTTTCATCCGCAGCGGTGAAGAGATCATGCAGGATAAACAAGGGGAACCGAACAGTTATAAATCACCCGATTCCATCAACCGGATCGACTGGTCGTTAAAAGCTAAAAACCGGGAGGTATTCGACTTTATCAGAGGGTTGATCGCACTCCGTAAGGCACACCCGGCTTTCCGCATTCCCACAGTCGAAGGTCTGCAACAATGGCTTCGTTTTATGGACACCGGTGATTCGGGAGTAATAGCCTATACGCTGGGCGAATATGCCAATAACGATGAATGGAAAGAAATCCTTGTCGCTTACAATGGCAATCGCCATGAAGCAGAGATCGGCATTCCCGAAGGCGAATGGAATGTTGTTTGCCGCAACGGACAGATCGACCCGGAGGGCAAGGATCGTTTACCGGGAGGAAGTGTAAAGATCGCAGCTTCATCGGCTCTTATACTCTATCGGCAATAAACGATTCATAGAATTTTATCAAATCAATTAAATTACAAAACAAATAAAAAAAGTAAGATTATGGAAAATGGTGTAATGATGCAGTATTTTGAATGGAATCTCCCCAATGACGGGAAACTGTGGAAACAATTAAAGGAAGAGGCTTCGCACTTGCATGATATTGGTGTGACAGCTGTATGGATTCCACCGGCATACAAAGCAGACGAACAACAGGATGAAGGCTATGCTACCTATGACTTATACGATTTGGGGGAATTTGAACAGAAAGGGACCGTACGAACAAAATACGGCACGAAAGACGAACTGAAAGAAATGATCGACGAACTGCATAAAAATCATATTTCAGTCTACCTCGATGTGGTATTGAACCATAAAGCAGGCGGCGACTTCACCGAAAAGTTCATGGTTGTGGAAGTCGACCCAAACCAAAGGAACAAAGCATTGGGCGAACCGTTCGAGATACAGGGGTGGACCGGTTACAGTTTTCATGGTCGTAAAGATAAATATTCCGATTTCAAATGGCATTGGTATCATTTCTCCGGTACAGGCTTCGACGATGCACAGAAGCGTAGCGGCATCTTCCAGATTCAGGGTGAAGGGAAAGCATGGAGCGACGGAGTAGACGGCGAGAATGGTAATTACGATTTCCTGCTGTGCAACGACCTCGATCTCGACCATCCGGAAGTGATCACCGAATTGAACCGATGGGGAAAATGGGTCTCCACCGAACTGAACCTCGATGGCATGCGCCTGGACGCTATCAAACATATGAAAGATCAATTTATCGCCCAGTTCCTCGATGCCGTACGAAGCGAGAAAGGCGATGACTTCTACGCTGTCGGCGAATACTGGAACGGGGATATGGAAACGCTGGACAACTATGTGGAAGCTGTCGGTCATAAAGTCAACTTGTTCGATGTGCCCCTACATTATAATATGTTTCAGGCATCACAGGAAGGAAAAGATTACGACCTGCAGAATATTCTCAAAAATACTTTGGTCGAACATCATTGTGAATTAGCCGTCACTTTCGTAGATAACCATGATTCGCAACACGGAAGTTCTCTGGAATCACAGATCGAGGATTGGTTCAAACCGTTAGCTTACGGACTGATCTTCCTGATGAAAAACGGCTATCCATGCCTGTTCTATGGTGACTACTACGGTATTAAAGGCGAGAAATCCCCTCATACCCGAATCATCGACATCCTGTTGGATGCAAGACGTAAATACGCCTACGGCGACCAGATCGACTATTTCGACCATCCGTCGACTGTTGGTTTTATCCGCACAGGTGATGAAGAACACCCCGGTTCCGGTCTGGTATTCCTAATGTCGAACGATGAAGCCGGTAGTAAAACGATGAGCCTGGGGAAAGAACATCAGGGTGAAGTATGGCATGAAATAACCGGAAGCATCCCGGAAGAAGTTACGCTGGATGAAGAAGGTAACGGAGAGTTTTCTGTGCAAGGACGGAACCTGGCGGTTTGGATCAAGAAATAAGCCTGCTGCATTATGGATAACATATCGAAAAGTAAAAAGAAACTCACCCTGTCCTTACTGGTTAAAATCATCATGGATATGGTTCGGGGATTTATGGATGACAGCGTACTTCGGTTAAGTGCCTCGTTGGCATATGCCACTTTGTTCTCTATCATTCCCTTTCTTTCTCTTTTAATTACCATAGGAGTGTTTATCCACATGGATTTAACCCATCAACTATATGTGCAGTTGGAGCCGATCCTGGGAAAAGAGGTAGTCGAGACGCTTCGTGGCATTATTGAGAATGCAGCCCGGACCGACTCATCCGCATTTGCCAGCATCGTCAGCCTGGGAGTTTCCATTTTCGGTGCGACTACCATTTTTGCAGAAATACAAAGTTCGCTGAATACGATCTGGGGGATCAAGGCTGTTCCGAAGAAAAGCTGGTTGAAGTATCTGAAGAACAGGCTACTCTCCTTCTCGATCATTCTTATTTTTGCATTTATCCTACTCGTTACGTTCGCTATTTCCAATATTATTTCGGAACTCAGCGCACGTTTCATCAGCAATTATCCGGACGTGGCGAAGTCGCTGGTCAAGACAGTAGGCGTTTTATTGAATATAGGTGTGACCACTACTATATTTACACTAATATTCAAGATGTTGCCGGATGCAAAAATAAAAAGCAAGGATATCTTTATCGGCGCATTCGTAACGACCTTGCTCCTGTTGGCGGGACAGTGGGGAATATCGCTCTATATCGGAATTGCAAATGTCGGAACCGTTTACGGAGCGGCTGCATTCATGGCCGTGACCATCACCTGGATTTATTATTCCGCCATCATTATCTATACCGGCGCAGAGTTCACCAAAGCGTGGGCCAACGAAATGGGTGGAAAAATTTTTCCTGATGAATATGCAGTAGCGACCAAAACGATAGAGATACCTTCAGGAGAACCTGCAGGTGAATTAAAAAAGAATAGATTATAGATATCAATAGAAATGTTTCATTTTTAAATAGTATAAGAATATGTTAGAATATGAATTATGGGGGAATACGCTGGAAAGCTGGGGTATCTCCATCCTTATTATTGTAGGAGCTGTTGTAGTTGTCAAGCTGATCTCGTTGTTCAGCAGGAAAGTGCTTAAGCCTTTCATCACCCGTACGCCAAACCATCTGGATAATGTTATTTATTATTCCCTCGAATCACCCATAAAGTTTGCCGTTATGCTGTTGGGTATCTGGATCGCGATCCACCGGCTGGTATATCCGGACAATTTCGTGAAGACGATCGACAATGCTTACCGTATCCTGATCGTTCTGGATATCACCTGGGTCTTTGCCCGCCTGATTGGTGGCCTGCTTGAGATCTACCTGAGAAAAGAATCGACCGGACAGACCAACAAAATGATGCCGATCATCAAACGAACAGCACTTGTTCTCGTCTGGATCATTGGTATTGTGATGGCATTAAGTAATATCGGGGTGAATATCAGTGCTCTGTTAGGTACGCTGGGTATCGGTGGTATTGCATTCGCCCTGGCAGCACAGGATACGGTGAAAAATATTTTCGGCGCTTTCACTATTTTTACAGACAAGCCGTTCAATATCGGTGATACGATCCGTGTAGACAGTTTCGAAGGGACTGTGATCGATGTGGGTGCCCGAAGTACGAAGATTATGGACTATGACAAACGTATCATCACTTTTCCGAATTATAAGATCACTGATGCCAACATCATCAATATATCTTCCGAACCGAGGCGCCGCGTAGTTTTAAATCTCGGACTGACATACGACACGACACCTGAAAAAATGAAAGAGGCATTGGATATATTGAAAGCCATTCCCGAAAGAGTCGAAAACGTATCTTTCAACCCTTCGGATACTACTGCCGTTTTCACAAATTATGCGGATTCAGCATTGGTTATCATGTATATTTATTTCATTGAAAAGCAGGGAGACATATTAGGTGTAACTTCCAACATGAACATGGAGATACTATCCTCCTTCAATAAAGCAGGTATCGAATTTGCCTTCCCGACCCAAACGATTTATATACAGAAAGATGAAATTGAATAAACTCAAAGTGGGTGCAAGATACTCTTAAATATCTTGCACCTAAAAATAAGTGATATCTAAATTCATCGTTTCAACAAGAATCAACCTATTCCGGTTGTTTTCCAAAAATCAACCCAAACAGGTTGTTATTTTCATAACACATTTCGCCATCGACTTATGGAAAATCACTCAGAAAGAGAAACTATATTCATTTATCATAGATCAGGTCTTACACATCCTGGTACTGGCTTTCTACTCATCCGGGAAGTGTTATTTAGTCTTATCATACCCCCGAAACTCCCAAACTTATCCATTACTTTTGTCTGAAAGAAGAGATTTTAGACATGAAAACAAAATTAAGCTTCAAGATTATAGCCACTTTGATCAGTATATCACTAGCGGCGCTGTTGTTCTCGCAGGGATACTGGCTGAAAGGATTGTATGACTCGACCTGGATGCAAATCAATGGCAACATAGAGGAAGCTATGCGTATGGCTGATTATAAGGAAATATTTATCCGCATCGACGAACTAACCCAAGGAGATACCCATGGAGAGATAAGTCAAAGTTTTACCTTTTCAAAAGAAGAGGATGAAGAAACTGAAAAAGTAGGGATGATGGATACTTTTGCCGTCCATACGGATAAGAATCCATTCAAAAATGAGGATATATCTAAATCGCTGAATGAATATCTTAGTTTGCTTACCGACCTGGAAGGGCAAATACAACAAGCCCTCCACATGAAAATAGATTCACTCATGCCAGTCAACTATAATAAATACGACAGCCTCCTTTCCATAGAACTCAAACAGCATGATATTTTTGTACCTCACAAGCTGGAAGTCGTACAATTGGTCGACAGCTTGCCGGAGGTAGTAATGAGCATCCAGTCCACCGACTCTGTTATTGCGACAGAGAACTGGGATAAAGCCTCCCAATTCAACTATCCGATCTCTACACAATCGGAGCAATATTACCGGTTAACATTAAAAACTCCTTTTCAACTGATATTCAAACAAATGGCAGGAATACTCATCTCCTCCCTCCTGCTCGTGATCCTGATCCTGATAGCTTTCATCTATCTGATACATACTATTCTCCGGCAAAAGACCGTAGAAGAATTGAAAACGGACTTCACCAACAATATGACACACGAACTGAAAACGCCGATCTCCGTTGCTTACGCGGCCAACGACGTATTACTCAATTACGACAACAACGCCAACGAGAAACAAAAGAAATACCTCGGAATTATCCGTGAACAACTGACCCAGCTAAGCGGCCTGGTCGAACAGATCCTTACGCTTTCGGTAGAGAATCGTAATACATTCCGTCTGAAGCAGGAATCGATTCCTATCACGGATATCATTCCCCCGCTCATTGAACAACACAAGTTGAAGGCCGGTAAGCCTGTCAACTTCACCGTAAATATCCCGGACAACATTGCAGTATTTGCAGACCGTACGCATTTCTATAATATGTTGGGAAACCTGATCGATAATGCAGTGAAATATTCGGGAGACAAACCTTGTGATATCTCCATACAGGCAGAGACACAGGCAAACGGGATCCGTATCTCCGTTACCGACAACGGAATCGGTATCAGTGAAGCCAGCCTGCCACATATATTCGATAAGTTCTACCGGGTACCCAGCGGTAACCTGCATAATGTAAAAGGATTCGGTCTGGGACTCTATTACGTAAAGGACATGATGAGCAAACACGGAGGATCGGTATCTGTAAAAAGCCAACCGGGCAAAGGAACCACTTTTACCCTCCATTTTAGAAACTGAAAAAGAAAAGAAAAACTATGGCAAAGATAAAAGTATTACTGGTAGAAGACGAACCGACCCTTGCAATGATCATCAAAGATACATTGGATGGTGAAGAGTTCGACATCGTGTTGGCTGCCGACGGCGAAGAAGGCCTGGCTCTTTACAAAGAAGTAAAACCGGATATCATTGTAACAGATATCATGATGCCGAAGATAGACGGCTTCACCCTGATACGTCATATCCGCAAGACCGACAGCCAGATCCCTGTCCTTTTCCTTTCGGCCCGTTCAGCAGCGAATGATGTGGTCGAAGGCTTCGAACTGGGCGGTAACGATTACCTCAAAAAACCCTTCGGCATGGCCGAGCTGATCATCCGTATCAAAGCCCTGCTGAATAAGATCACCGTCCGTAAAGAAGAAAAGTCGACCTTCAACCTCGGACAATACACCTTCGACTCCATCACGCAAACCCTGCAATACTGTGGAGAAAAGCAACTGTTAAGCAACCGCGAGTCGGAAATACTCAAACGTCTTTGCGAAAACAAGGATCATGTATTACCGATGAAAGATGTCCTGCTCGACCTTTGGGGCGACGACTCTTTCTTTAATGCCCGCAGCCTTCATGTTTTCATTACAAAGCTGCGTCATAAACTATCGGACGATCCCAGTATAAAGATACTGAATGTACGGGGAATCGGTTACAAACTTATTATTGACTGATGAATATGAAAATACTGATAAGCTTGTTACTTCTCTGCTGTACCTCATGGCTAACAGCAAACGACCGGTACGTAATACAAGCGCATATAACAGGCGTAAAAGACGGTACTGTCTTCTTTCTGAAACAATTCGATAACCAGCGGATCATCAACTCCATGCGGATCGAAAAAGGAGAATTCACCATGAAAGGAACCCTGCCCGATATTCCTCAACATTTATGGTTATGCACTACGATAGACGACGAATTCTATTATTGCGACCTGCTTATCGACCGGGACACCCTGTTCATCAAAGGCGACTTATCCGATTTCCCGAACGGATTACATTTCAAAGGAGCCGCCACCCACATGGGATATGCCGTCTATCTGGAAAACACCCACGACCTGAATATAAAAATAGACAGTCTCAGCACCGTCTCCATGTTTTTGCACGACTTGGGTGCCACCGGCAAGAAAAAGGATGATGACAAAAAGAAAAAGACTCTCAAACTATCCTTCGGCGGTGGAAGCCCCAGGCCGGTACGGGGAAGCCAGGAGCTGGAAGTCGATATCGAATTACATGCCGCCCAGCAGGAACGCGATTCCATCCGCATTGACTTTATTGAAAGCAATATGGACAAATATGCCGGCCAATTCCTCCTTACCCGTATCATGAAAAAGTTATCGCCGGACTCATTACGTCAGTTCTATCGCCTGATCCCGGTAGAGATGAAAAAGACGAAATTCGCCCGCCTCATCAGTAACCAGATCAATCCCTATGCAGATGACTGTATCCGGCAGGCAGACAACCTGCTATCATTAAGCGGCAGTGCTATTCAAATCAATAAATATACGGAAGAAGCATATAAACTATATGAACAGGGAGTGCGCCTGGACCCGGAACGAACCGACGGATATATTGCCCTGTCAACGATGTACGAACGCCTGCTCCCGCTAAAAGGGGATGAAGCATACGACATATCCATCTCCTACCTCAACAAATTCATCGAAAGTGATGTCAGGGAGGAAGATCGCGAAGAAGCCCGAAAACGGATAAAAGATATAGAATTTCGCAAATGGCTGTCGACCAATATCAATCTGGAAATGATTGAAGTGAAAGGCAGTACATTTATAATGGGATCGACCTATAAAGAAGACAATAATCCACCCCATAAAGTAACGGTTAAAAGCTTCTCCATCAGCAAATACGAAATAACCAATTTCCAGTTTGCCGCTTTTTTGAAAGCCTACGGAAGTCAGGTGGTAAAAGAAGGGCCGGATGCAGGACAACCCTTATATTATGAATGTAACTGGGGCATCGGACAAGGGAAACCGATCCACGGTTATGAAGCACACCCGGCCATTTATATTACCTGGTACGGAGCACAGGCTTATTGCCAATGGGCGGGCGGACGTCTGCCCACAGAAGAAGAATGGGAATATGCTGCCCGCGGCGGATTATACGGTAAACGCGATCATCTGTACAGCGGAGGAATGGAACTCGACAGTCTGGGATGGTATGCCGGAAACTCGGAAGGCAAACCGCATCCGGTCGGCATGAAGAAACCGAATGAACTGGGCATCCATGATATGAGCGGAAATGTATGGGAATGGTGTTCCGACAGTTTTGAAAAGGATGGCAAACTATATGCTGTCGTACGGGGAGGCACCTGGTTCAACGAACGGGCGAGCTGCCGTCCTACCTGTCATTATTATATTTACCCGGGAAGTAAACATTTCAACAACGGATTCAGGATCGTGAAAGATATCCCTTAATCCGTCGGAAATAAAACCTGGCAGCAGGGTTCAACTCAATTTCTTTAGAGCCTGTGCCAGTTGGTCCGGGCAAGAGGTACCCCGTTCACGGCAATCGATGCCCTCCAATCGTTGTATGGCGTCCTGTACTTCCATACCGACCAGTAATTTTGATAAACCTTGTGTGTTTCCTTGGCATCCGCCCACAATCTGAACTCCGGTAATCATATTGTCTTCAGCCTCAACAATCATCATTTTAGAACATACCCCACCTATAGGAGTGTAAGCTATACGTTGTTTACTCATCTCTTTGTACTTTTATATTCACGGGGTGCAAAGGTATAAATAAAATTAAGTACTTTTGCCAATTATAAAAAACTAACAGCATGACTTACGAAGAAACGCTTCACTATCTATATACAAGCATTCCGGTATTTCAGCACAGCGGAGCATCCGCTTACAAGCCGGGACTGGACACCAGTATTGCACTGGACAACTATCTGGAGAATCCCCATAAAGCCTATAAAACAATCCACGTAGCAGGGACAAACGGAAAAGGTTCCGTCAGTCATTTACTGGCAGCGATCCTTCATCAGGCGGGATATAAAGTCGGACTTTTCACATCTCCCCACCTGATCGATTTCCGTGAACGCATCCGTGTCAACGGTAAAATGATACCCAAAGAATATGTAATAGATTTTGTAGAGCGCCATCGCACCACTTTCGCACCACTTCACCCTTCCTTCTTCGAACTGACTTCTACCATGGCTTTCGATTATTTCCGTGCTGAAGAAGTTGATTTTGCCATTATTGAAGTAGGCATGGGCGGTCGGTTGGACAGTACCAACATTATCACTCCTATCCTGAGTATTATCACGAATATCAGTCTCGACCATACCCAGTTCCTGGGCGATACGGTAGAAAAGATCGCCTTTGAAAAAGCAGGGATCATCAAACCCAAAGTTCCGGCACTGGTAGGTGAAATATATACCCAAAGCGTTGCACAGGTATTTGCCGATGCAGCTCACAGGAATGAGACACTGGTTTATTTTGCTTCACAGGCAGACCTGCTAAACGAATCATATCTGATGGATACCGGCGAATGGTATTTCGATTCCGTCGAGTACGGACAACTATTCGGTGAACTGGGCGGAGTGGCACAAGTAAGAAATGCCAAAACCGTATTGGCTGCTCTCAATCTGCTTTACACTCAGGGAATCGATATACCTCAGGAAGCTGTACGCGAAGGATTCGAGCATGTCGTTGAATTCACCGGACTAATGGGACGCTGGCAGGTTTTGCAGGAAAAACCGAAAGTGATATGCGATACAGGCCACAACACCGGCGGATGGCAATATCTGAACATGCAGCTGAAAGAAGTAATGAAGCGTTCCCACCATACTTATATGATCATCGGCATGGTAAACGACAAAGATATTAACGGTGTGCTGGACCTGATGCCCCAGGATGCTTTCTACTTTTTTACACAGGCATCCGTTCCACGTGCAATGCCGGCAGCCGAAATTGCCGCCATGGGTATGATGCACGGCCTTAGCGGCGTCACATGCGACTCCGTCGCCATTGCTGTTGAACGGGCGTTAGCCAGAGCCGGCGAAGAAGATACGATCTTTATCGGAGGAAGCACATTCATCGTAGCCGATGCCCTCCCCCTTTTCATGAAAGAAGACAAATAATACAACTTAATAAAAACAAATATCATGGTAAAACAAATTCAAATGAAATTGAGCGAATCCAAAACGGCACGATGGTCGGTTTTGGCACTCGTTGCATTTACAATGCTTTGCGGTTACTTCATCACGGATATGATGGCTCCGCTTCAGGATTTATTACAAACCCCCGTTATGAGCGGCGGCCTTGGATGGAGTGGCGATGACTACGGTAAATTTACAAGTGCATACGGCTGGTTCAATGTATTCCTGTTAATGCTTATTTTCGGTGGTATGATCCTTGATAAGATGGGAGTACGTTTCACCGGTTTAATGGCCACCGGTATCATGCTGGTCGGTGTTTTCATTAAATGGTTCGGTATCTCTCATGATTTCGGTGGTGAAACAGTTTCAATTTTCGGAACTGAATGGGGATATCCTCTACTCATAGCCTCTTTAGGTTATGCACTCTTTGGCGTAGGCATCGAGATTGCCGGTATAACCGTATCGAAAATCATTGTCAAATGGTTTAAAGGTAAAGAAATGGCATTAGCAATGGGACTTGAAATGGCGTGTGCCCGTATCGGAACTGGTTTGGCAATCGGTATAACGCCTATTCTGAGCCGTGCTTTCAATAATTCTATCAGCATACCTATTTTTATCGGACTAATCTTATTATGCATCGGATTCCTGTCATTCATCGTATTCGTTGTAATGGATAAAAAACGGGATCAGGAAATTCTCGACGAAGGTGAAGAAGAGGAAGAAGCTCCTTTCCGTGCCAAAGATATCCTGGATATTATTACCCTTAAAGGCTTTTGGTATGTCGCCCTTTTATGCGTATTGTTCTATTCCGCCGTATTCCCGTTTCTGAAATACGCCCCCAGCCTGATGATTAATAAATTCGGTATTGAACCTACTCTTTCCGGAATCATCCCTTCGATCCTGCCGTTTGGTACTATCCTGCTGACTCCATTCTTCGGCAACCTGTACGACCGGAAAGGAAAAGGTGCCACCATCATGATGATCGGAGCAATCATGCTTGTATGCATTCATTTCACATTCTCTTTACCATTCCTGGATAATTGGTTGGTAGCGCTTGAATTGGTTATCCTGTTAGGAATTGCTTTCTCGCTTGTACCTTCAGCCATGTGGCCTTCTGTTCCGAAAATTATTCCGGAAAATAAGTTAGGAACAGCATATGCCCTTATTTTTTGGGTACAAAACTGGGGATTAATGGGTGTGCCTTACCTCATAGGTAAAGTACTCGATAAATACTGCATAACCGGTTATGTCAATGAAAAACCGACTTACGATTATACCATTCCAATGATTATCTTTACCTGTTTTGGTATACTTGCACTTCTCATTTCATATCTCCTGAAAAGAGAAGACCGTATAAAAGGTTACGGTTTGGAATTACCCAATATCCAAAAAGATGCAGATAAATATCTGGCTGAAGAAATGATTGGTGAAGGTCAAAGATAAATTCATTATATAAAAAGACAATCATAAGGAGAACGGTGTTAGTAAATCACATAAATTACTGACACCGTTCTCTTTATTTATAAAAAGCTGCATCCGGTCAACTCCTGTTTCTTTTAATGATAACTACTATTCTTATCCGACAATTTTCCATATTCGTATCGATTGCTCAAGGTTTATTTTATCTCTTGTTGAATAAATCAACACCGAACTTGTAAATGTTAGACATATACAAGCTGCAAACTTGTAAATTCTACTCAGTATCAGACACTTTTAGCCTATAAATATTAAGATTGAGTGTTAAGTATTAATATTATGCAAAGAATTAGTTCCATTGATTTAAATTACATATTTTTGTATTGTGCTTCAGTATTGAAATACAGCACATAACCGACAATAAACATTCAAAAAGTAAGTAATATGAATGGGATACAATTTCAACAAAAATTATTGAGCTTGCAAGAAAACATGATGAATTTTGCACTTATGCTCACTGCAAACCGGGACGATGCTCAGGATTTGCTACAGGATACTACATTAAAGGTACTAGATAATCAGGATAAATTCGTTGACAACGTTAATTTCAAAGGATGGGTTTTAACTGTCATGCGTAATATTTTCATAAACAATTATCATAAGATTGTACGTGTACAGACAGTTGTTGACTCAAGTGCAGATTTATATAATCTGGATGTTGTCAATGATTCCGGATTTGATTCACCGGATAAAGCATATCAAATCAAAGAGATCACTAAAGCGATCAACGGCTTGAACGATGATCTGAAGGTTCCCTTCTCTATGTTTTTAAGTGGCTATAAGTATAACGAAATAGCAGAAAAACTAAATGTGCCCTTAGGAACTGTGAAGAGTCGTATCTTCTTTGCTCGTCAAGAATTACAGAAAAGGTTAAAGGACTTCCAAAATATGTAATCCCTCTTCCCTTTCCCAGTATAACATAAAAGCGACTACTATTCATTTGGTAGTCGCTTTTGCTATTTTCAAACAAATGTTAGTTACCGATAAATTACATGACAACTATTTATTTGAAAAATAAATAAGTTCTTTTCTTTAGATTTATGACAGCTTCGATTATACAAGCTATACGTTACGTTTGTTTATCCTAATTATTTTGCCTACGTTTGTCTAAAAAACATAATTTAAAGGATCTATTCTATGATTTGTTTTCCTAATGCCAAAATAAACCTGGGACTAAACGTTGTTAGTAAACGGACAGACGGTTATCATAACATCGAGACTGTGTTCTATCCTATCCCTGTGAAAGATGCACTTGAAATAGTGAATGCAGAAAAACTATCTTTCACCCAGACAGGAATACAGGTGGATGCTCCCATGGAAAAAAACCTTGTGATAAAAGCACTGAACCTGCTGAAAACACAATATGAAATACCGTCTCTGGAAATCCATCTCCTTAAAGCGATCCCTTTCGGAGCCGGACTGGGTGGAGGATCGGCTGATGCCGCTTTCATGCTGAAACTGCTGAATGATTTCTGCAAACTGGATATCCACGCAGACGAACTGGAAAAAATTGCAGCTTCCATCGGTGCTGACTGTCCGTTCTTTATCCGCAATACACCGGTATTCGCTACCGGAACAGGGAATATATTCGAACCAGTCGAATTATCATTAAAAGGCTATCATTTCTGCCTGATAAAACCGGATGTTGCCGTTTCCACTCCGGAAGCCTATTCATTAGTTACTCCAAAAGTTCCGGCAATCTCACTAAAAGAGATTATAAACAAACCGGTCTCCGAATGGAAAAACTTAATGATAAATGATTTCGAAAAAAGCGTCTTCAGCAAACATCCGGTTATCGGCCGGATCAAAGAAACACTCTATCAGGCAGGAGCTGTCTACGCTTCTATGTCGGGGTCAGGTTCCTCCGTATTCGGATTGTTCGAAGCACCGACTCAGTTCAAAGAGCAATTCACCGATTGTTTTGTATGGGAGGGACAATTACCATGAATGTTATAGCCGGTTTCTTTGATGCATTAGCAGATCGCTGGGACGAACTTTGCTATCATGCACCAGAAAAAATCAATCAGATACTGGAACAGACCACTCTGCACAAAGGACTTCGCATATTGGATGTCGGATGCGGAACTGGTGTACTCGAACAGTATCTGTTAACTTATTCACCAGCCCATATCACAGGAATAGACATTTCGCCACGGATGATTGAAGCAGCACAAAACAAATATGCTACCCCGATAGTCGATTTCCGTTGCATAGATGTTATGGAACTGAAAGACGAACAGTTCGATTTTATTATTGCCTATAGTGTTTTTCCTCATTTCGAACATCCGGATAAGGTAATCGGCCATCTGGCAGAATTACTTATCCCGGGAGGCGAACTTGTGATCTGTCACAGCGAAGGGAGGGAAGACATAAACGGACATCACAATAAACAAGCTAACAAAATATCGTTCGGCCTGCCTACAGCCAGGGAAGTTGCCGCCTTAATGGAACCTTATTTTCATATCGAGGCAATGGAAGATACCGATGAACTTTATATGGTCAGCGGAATTCGCTATTAATTAATACAAGATAACATGAATAAATGTACCTATTTACTTTCTGCATTACTTCTCTCCGCCTTTACTCTACAGGCAGCAGAAGATATAAAAGTGATGCAATTTCTGCATACCGGTCCTGTTCCGGTTAATAAACCGATCATGGCAGACAGTCTGAATGTAAACGGAAAACCTTTCGAGATCAAAAATCTGTTGAAATCGACAGTTCCTTTCGACAAAGCATTCGCCAACGCGACCATTCTGGATGCAGATACAGCTGGAATGATCAGTTTTCAGGCTCCGGAAAAAGGATATGCCCTGCATCTTTTCTCCTTTTATCTGAACAGTGACCGTTATACCAAAGGAACTTTAGAAGTTTCCGGACCCGGTTCTTTCGATGTGTATGTAAATAACAAACCGGTGAGTGCAACTTCTGAACTGACAATGGAACCGCACCGGTATGAAGTGGTTGTGAAATACCTGACAGCCGACAGCGATACCTGTCCGCCTACATTAAAGGCAATCTATAAAAGTAAGGAAGAAGCGAAAGTCGTTGCTTCACTTAATCCGGATAAAAGATATACCTCACGGGATATTCTGGAAGGAACAAACTTTCGTGGTGTCAGCCTGTCTCCCAACGGCAAATATGTATTAGTGAAATATTATACACGCCTGGAAGGTGGTAAAAGCGAATCATACGCTCAATTGCGTGAAGCCGCCAGCGGACGTATCCTTTTGCAGGATAAAGGATTTATCATGAGTGCCAGCTGGATGCCGACCAGTAATAAAATGTATTTCACCCGTACCGGCATGAATGGAAAGGAACTGGTGACAGTCGATCCGGCCAACATGCAGGAAGAGATACTGGCAGATAACCTGCCGGAAGGTAGCTTCAACTTTACCCCGGATGAAAAGACACTCCTCTTCACCATACAGGAGGAAGGTCCGAAGGATGGCCCTGACATGCTCCGTATCCTCGAACCGAACGACCGTCTGCCGGGATTCCGTAACCGTTATTTCATTTGGCGCTACGATCTGCAATCCGGACTATACGAACAACTGACATTCGGACATAACAGTACATATATTAATGATGTCAGCCCGGATAGTCGTTACCTGTTGTTCAGTACCAGTGAAACGGATTATACATCTCTACCTCATTCCAGCAACTCGTTATACAAACTCGACTTGCAAACGATGGCAGTCGATACCCTTTGGGAACATGCCAAATATGTGAACGGCGGAACTTTCTCTCCCGACGGAAAACAATTACTGGTTAGCGGATCGGGAAATGCTTTCGGTGGAATCGGCTTAAATATCAGGGAAGGACAAATCTCAAATACATACGACGGCCAGTTATTCCTGTATGATCCGGCTACCCGGAAAGCAACGGCACTAACCAAGGATTTCAATCCGAATGTAACTGGTGCACTCTGGAACAAATACGACGGTCAGATTTATATGATGACGGAAGACCAGGACTATCTGCGTATCTATACCTGTAATCCGGCAAACGGGAAAATCAAACAGATCAATACTTCTGAAGATGTAGTTTATAATTACTCATTGGCAGAAACAGCTCCGGTAATGTATTATTACGGACAAAGTACTTCAAACGCAAATCGTTTGTATGCTTATGACCTGAAAAGCGGAAAGAACCGTCTGATTTACGACCTGTCTGCTGAAAAACTGAAAGATGTTAAACTTGGAGAAGTTCATGACTGGAACTTCACGGCAGAAGACGGAACAACCATACAGGGACGTTATTACCTGCCGCCCAATTTCGATCCGGACAAAAAATACCCGATGATCGTCTATTACTATGGAGGAACTTCGCCGACGAACCGTGCTTTGGAATTCAGCTACTCCATGCATATGTATGCCGCCCAGGGATATGTAGTCTATACGCTCAATCCCAGCGGGACAACCGGATTCGGACAAGAATTTGCTGCCCGCCACGTAAATGCCTGGGGAGAACCGACTGCCGATGAAATCATCCGCGGCACAGAATTGTTCTGTAAAGAACATTCCTTTGTAAATCCTAAAAAGATCGGTTGTGCAGGTGCCAGCTACGGAGGGTTTATGACACAATATCTGCAAACCCGCACCGATTTATTTGCTGCTGCTGTCAGCCATGCCGGTATCAGTGCATTGAGCAGTTATTGGGGAGAAGGATATTGGGGATATGGTTACTGTTCGGTAGCCAATACCGGAACTTATCCCTGGAATAACCCCGAGTTCTTCACTAAACACAGCCCGTTGTTCAACGCTGACAAGATCAAAACTCCGTTATTGCTGTTGCATGGCAATGCCGATACTAATGTCCCGGTTGGAGAAAGTATCCAGATGTTTCTGGCATTGAAACTACTCGGCAAGACAGTGGAATTTATCCAGGTTGACGGAGAAAACCACGGTGTAGCTGATTACAAAAAACGCCTGGAATGGCAGAACACGATCTTTGCCTGGTTTGCCAAATGGCTGAAAGATGAACCGGAATGGTGGGATGCCCTGTATCCGGAAAGAACATTATAAATAAAATTACAAAGAAAGAAAGAAAGGGAGTGCCGATTAACGGTCGCTCCCTTCTTCGTATATAACATATAAGAAACGGCTTATTTCATGTGCGGATTCAATGTATGCCACAGATGGATTTCAGGAATAATACCCATGCTGATCACTTCATCACGCAGTTTGCTCAGATGAACATAGCTTTCTGCCAGTTCTGCATTTTCTTTCGGTGTTCCTTCTACTTCTTTATAGAAAATACCGTCTTTAGTGATTTCTGTTTCCATAGCCATCATGATATGGTCGAATTTACCGGAGTGAACATATGTTCCGGCAGGCCAGCGGAATGCTTCGCCACCCATAGCGGCACGGATCATTTCGATTGACAGGTAAGACGGACTCTGGAAAGAAGAACGACCGCGAAGTTCGATGATACGTTTTCCCCCCTGTATAACTTTCACTTTCAAGTCCTCCCATTGTTCGTCTGTCAGTTCCGGAGTACCGATCAAATCCAATAACGGTTTACCGTCGACAGTTGCAGTAGAAGCAAAAACAGCCATCTGTTCGCCATGACCTCCATAAGTACGACAACCTTTTACCAGGTTCTGACGGATTCCGAAGTGCTGTGCCAAAGCTGTTTGCAGACGGGTGCTGTCAAGTGCAGCCAAAGTACTTACCTGGGAAGGTTTCAATCCGGAATACAGCAATGTGATCAATCCGGTAATATCGGCCGGATTAAAAATAACTACCACATGTTTTACATCCGGACAATAAGCACGGAGATCCTTTCCGAACTGAGCAGCAATCTCAGCATTACCTTTCAATAAGTCCTCACGGGTCATACCGGCTTTACGGGCTGCACCACCGGATGAAACAACATATTTGGCACCTCTCAGCGCTTCGCTGATATCAGATGTAAAAGTTATGTTTGCATATTCAAATCCAGACTGGAACATTTCTTCTGCAACACCTTCCAAAGCCGGAGCAAAAGGGTCGTAAAGACAAATATTAGAAGTTAACCCCATCATTAAAGCTGTCTGGGCCATGTTAGAACCGATCATACCTGCTGCACCTACGATAGTGAGCTTTTCGTCTGTTAATGCTTTCATACTGTATTGTTTTTTAATAATTGTGTTTGTTAAGAGAACACATATCTTATTGATAATGTTTGCCGTTTCGCCTATATTTTTCTTTTCGGTTACAAAGGTAAAACATCCTTTCCTTATATGCCAATCATTAAATTCTATCCCCTATAAGCTAAAGTTATAGCTCAAATTCCTACCTTTGCAACATGAAAACATTCAAACCGGAAGCATGGTTGCCCACCACCAAGAAAGAAGTTGAAGCGCGTGGATGGGATTATATAGATGTAATTCTTTTCAGTGGGGATGCCTATGTGGATCATCCTTCGTTTGGTGCTGCCGTTATCGGGCGTACCTTGGAAGCCTTGGGACTGCGGGTGGCTATTGTTCCGCAGCCGGACTGGCGCGGAGATTATCGTGATTTTAAGAAACTGGGAACTCCCCGCCTCTTCTTCGGAGTCTCACCCGGAGCGATGGATTCGATGATCAATCATTATACGGCCAATAAACGGTTACGTAGCGATGATGCCTATACTCCGGATCGCCGGGCAGGAATGCGCCCGGATTATCCCAGCATTGTCTATACCAAAATACTGAAAGAACTTTATCCCGACGTACCGGTCGTACTCGGTGGAATCGAGGCTTCTTTACGCAGGCTGTCTCATTATGATTACTGGCAGGACAGACTCCGGCCGGGTATTCTGGCAGACAGTCCGGCCGATCTTCTGATCTACGGTATGGGGGAACTTCCCATGAAGGAATTGGTTACCCGCTTACAGGCCGGAGAATCTTTTAATTCATTAAAAGATATTCGCCAAACAGTTTATCTGACAGGAAAGGAAGAGAAAAAACCCGATGACATCGTACTTTTTTCACATGAAGAATGTCTTCGCGATAAATTAAAACAGGCTAAGAACTTCCGTCATATCGAAGAAGAATCGAACAAATATAATGCATCGCGTATTCTCCAGCAGGTTGGAAAGCAGACTATTGTAGTGAATCCTCCTTTCCCTCCTATGACGGAAGCCGAAGTCGATGCTTCGTTCGATCTGCCTTACACCCGCTTGCCGCATCCCAAATATAAGGGAAAAGTCATACCGGCATTCGAGATGATCAAGTTTTCAGTAAATATGCACCGGGGATGCTTTGGTGGCTGTGCATTCTGTACAATCTCCGCCCACCAGGGAAAGTTCATCGCTTCCCGGAGCAAAGAGTCTATCCTGAAAGAAGTAAAGGCTATCACGGAAATGCCAGATTTCAAAGGATACCTGAGTGATTTGGGAGGTCCTTCCGCCAATATGTACCGGATGAAAGGCAAAGATCAAAGTATTTGTGCCAAATGTAAAAAACCGTCCTGCATCTCTCCTGCCATCTGTAAAAATCTGAATGCGGACCATACTCCGTTGCTGGACATTTATAAAGCAGTAGACAGTATGCCACAGATCAAACGCTCATTTATCGGTAGTGGCGTACGTTATGATCTGCTGTTGCACCGTTACGACGATGAAATCGTGAGTAAGTCGGCTCAGAGCTACACGGAAGAGTTGATCGCCCGGCATGTATCGGGACGTCTGAAAGTGGCTCCCGAACATACGGAAGACAATGTTCTGAAAATGATGCGCAAACCTTCTTTCGATCAATTCGGACAATTCAAAAAAATATTCGACCGTATCAACAAGCAGCAGGGACTTAACCAACAATTAATTCCATACTTCATTTCCAGCCATCCCGGCTGTACGGAAGAAGATATGGCAAAACTGGCTATCGAGACCAAGAAACTGCATTTCCAACTGGAACAGGTACAGGATTTCACTCCTACACCAATGACACTGGCTACGGAGATATATTACACAGGTTATCATCCTTATACATTAGAAAAAGTATATACAGCCCGTACAAAAGAACAGAAACTGGCACAACGGCAATTCTTCTTCTGGTATAAACCGGAATTTCGCAGGCAGATAACCCAGGCGTTACAAAAAATAGGAAAAAAAGACCTGCTTACTAAATTATTCGGCCGGTAAACAATAATATTTCACCTATCCTGCTTGTTAATTACGAAAAAATCGTAATATTGCATTTACTTAATTCATATAAATATGGTAAAAGCACTTTTAGCAGGTATATCGCTTATATTCGTTATATCTGCACAAGCACAAAACGAATTCACGATAAAAGGCAAAATCTCCGGACTGGAGGACAGTACCCAGATTGTCCTTTATCGTAGTGACGGACAAGTCATGAGCCAGATCGCTCAGGATACGGTCATCAATGAATGTTTTACCTTCAAAGGTGAAACCGTCGACAATGCTCCCGAAGCATTAATGGTCTCCAGCCATGACAAAGGGTTTCCAAACACCTGGCTGGATGTATGGGTGGCTCCCGGCAAAGAGACAACCGTTACCGGTAATAATAAACTTATCAGGACATGGAATGTATCGGCCGATATCCAGGAACAGCAGGATTTAAACCGGTATGCCGACGCTTGCCGGGAAGAATGTAGTAAAGAACAGGAAATCTATATACAATTAATGGATTTGTTCTCCAAAGGAAGGACGGGCAATCCTTCCGAAGAAGAAAAGAATGCGATCAGGAATGAAATGAAAGAACTTCAGAAAAAAACGGATTCATTACGACTGATCTCCTCCCAAAAAGAAATCGAAATAATGCAGCAAACTCCTAAAGGAACAGTCTGGATGGATAAATTGCTTGGCCAATGCAAGCAAAGTAAATACATGGAGAACTATCCTTATAAAGAAGATTTGATTGCTTTATACAACAAGTTATCCGATAATGAGAAAAACTCTCAGGCAGGTAAGGAAATCACGGTATGTCTTTATCCTCCCGTTACAGTGAAAGAAGGCGATGAAATGGCGGATACCGACCTTTACGACCTGCAAGGCAATATTCATCATCTGGCCGACTATAAAGGTAAATATCTCCTGGTCGATTTTTGGAGCCGCGGTTGTGGTCCTTGTATGATGGCTTTGCCGGAAATGAAAGAAATATCCGAAACATGGAAAGACAAAGTAACTGTCATAAGTCTGAGCACAGACACAGAAAAAGGATGGAAAGAGATTTCTAAAACGAAAGATATGTCATGGGTAAACCTGAATGATTTTGGAGGAATGAGCGGACTGGCAGCTAAATATAATGTAAGAGGAATACCTCATTACGTCATTATCTCACCGGAAGGGATCATTCTGCATAGCTGGAGCGGATACGGAAAAGGATTACTTAAACGTAAGCTAAACAAATGGGTAAACAAATCAGACCGTGTTATGTCTGTGAAAAAGGAAGGGAACACGACCATTGTTGATTTTCCTATTGAAAAATCAAGCAATACGGAAACTGTAGAGATCAACAGAATAGAGTTGACCGGTTCTGAAACGATTTTCCATATGAAAGCCTTTAATTCTCCCGGATACTGGGTAAGTATCGGCAAGGATACTTTCCTGAAAACAGAAGACGGTACTCATTATCCGCTAACATCAGCAGACGGCATCACACCGGACGAACGCTTCACAATGCCGGAATCAGGTGAATATTCCTTTAAACTGCACTTCCCCGCTTTGCCGGCCGGAACAAAAACAGTCGATTTCATCGAAGGTGATTGCGATTCCTGTTTCAAAATAGTAGGTTTGTCACTGACTCAAGAATAAAGATACGGACTTACCTGAAAAAAAATAAGGGACTTTTGAAATGTTAAGACAGGACTTTTAAAAACGAAAGTCCTGACTTTTAACTTCAAAAGTCCCTTATTTTTTTGACAGTGATTATCAAGCCTTTACAGCGATCACTTCAATCTCTACCAAACCATTCTTCGGCAAAGTCTTTACAGCAACAGCCGAACGTGCCGGAAAAGCACCTTCAAACTGAGAGGCGTATACTTCGTTCATCGCTCCGAAATCACCCATATCAGCAAGAAATACAGTAGTTTTGACTACGTCGCTGATATCAAGACCGGCTTCTGTCAGGATAGCCTTCACATTCTTGAAAGCCTGAGCTGTCTGTTCCTTTACAGCTCCTTCTACGAAATTACCGGTTGCCGGATCGATACCCAGCTGTCCGGAAGCGAAAAGCATATTTCCTACTTGTACAGCCTGGCTGTAAGGACCGATGGCGGCCGGTGCATTTGTTGTTGCAATAACTTTTTTCATTGTGTTTATCTTTTTAGTTGTTTTGTTCTTCATTCATACGCTGGCGGACAACCTCATAAATCAGGATGGAGCTGGCTACCGAGACGTTCAGGGAACCGATCGTTCCGAACTGCGGTATTTTCACCATGCTGTCGCAGATTCGCAGGTTATCCATAGAAACTCCTTTATCCTCTGCTCCCATTACGATAGCAACCGGACCGTCATATTTGATAGAAGTATAGTTCTCATAAGCTTTTTCGCTGGCTGCATAGACCTTGACTCCGCTCGCCTGTAAAAAACGAATGGATTCTTCAATGCTTTTCTCTTTACAAACAGGCAATACATGTAACGCTCCGGCAGATGTTTTGATGGCATCCGCATTCACTGTCACGCTTCCTTTGGCCGGAATAACAATGGCATCCACACCGGCACATTCGCAGGTACGGGCAATTGCCCCGAAATTACGGACATCGGTTATGCCGTCCAAAAGTACGATGAAAGGATTCTTTCCCTGTTCATAAACGAAAGGAATAATATCTTCCAGACGCTGATAAGTAACAGCCGGAATAAAGGCAATCACTCCCTGATGATTCTTCCGGGTCAGGCGATCAAGACGTTCGGCCGGTACACGCTGTACAGGAATATCGCGTCCTTTCAGCACCTCGAACAATTCACGGGAAAGTTCTCCCTGCAACTCGCGCTTAACAAGTATTTTATCTATTTCCTTATCGGCCTGGATAGCCTCGATTACGGCACGTATGCCGAATACCATTTCGTTTTCCTTCATATTCCTTATTATCAGCAGTTTATTATATAAATTGCAAATATATAACCACTATACAACTACAATCTATGCTTATTTTACTGCAAAGATAAGAATATTATATCAACCAGCAGTCATCTGATTATGGCAAGCGGATAAAAACAAGCTATATATCAGACAACCCACCCGGGGCATATATCAGCCCTTTAGACTTTGGCTCTACTTTATCATTGCCTTTTGTTCGAATAAGAATCGCTCCGGCAAAGCCTAAGGAGGTATACCGTAATGCCTGTGCCGGCGTAAGTCTTTCGATAGAACGAATATCCGCAGGATGCAGGGATTCCAAGGCCCAGGTTGTATCGACTACGTATCCGTCAAGCAAAACAACCAACGTATTCCCATTCCGGGTAATTGAATTACCAATTAAAGCCGCTCCCCGCGTCGTTCGTATCTCATATTTTTCATTTACAGACATTTTTTCATCTTCTCCCTGCTGAATCTCACATATTTCAAATCCGATCATTCGTTCCAGGTAAGGAATTATGTTAGGATACGGTGGATTTTCAAATTCTTTTTCACCCAAATAATTTACGCCATAAAACTCTTTTGTAGAGAGAATGTCTTCCTTTATACGAGCCGTAACAGTGATAGAAGGCAGATGGTAGATTGAAAAAGAATCAATATAGGCAGAAGAAGCAGGCTCCTTTATGCCCATAGAAAATTCTTTATACAAATTTACCACACCCGGAAAAGTATCATTATCCATTATTATCTTATAATCATAACTTTTCCCTTTCTCATTATAGGCTTGCAAAAAGAAACTCTCTCCTTCTTTAAAATCATCAACACCGATAACAAAACGTCCATTTAGAATATCTGCATCATAAGTAAAGCCTTTATCATTATTAATGGCAATCAGATGTCCTTTTTTAAGAGGGCGACCGGATTCTGTTTCAACATATCCTGATAAAGCCAATACATCCTCCGGTTTATAAAGATAATCATAAGAATCCTGCAATATATCCTGCCACACAAAGCGTCCCCATTTTCTGGTTAGCAAATATGTCCTCAATTTATTCGTTGAGTCCATACAAAGTGCCAGATCAGGAATGGGTCGGGACAAATCACTGTTAAGTAATGCTACCTTTTCTTCTGTTGTAAATTGATTGGCAGAACTGCGCCGGGAATCATAATAAATTAATGTTTCTGAAACCACCCGGTTCTTTTTGTCCAATAAGATACCGGCTATCAACCCCGACATATAATCTGTAAACGGAATAACACCACTTCTATGTGCTGTATCGATCTTTTGTTGCAAACAGACCGCTCCCCTGTGGAAAAGCATAAAAGAGTAGGTATCGGTATCATCACCGGAGAAAAGTATATTATAACAAATTCGTTCCCTGTTCTGATTTAATTGCAACACAGGTACTGAGGTTACAGACGGACAAGGAAAACGATGTGACCCTATCCGGATATAATATAAAGACGAAGAATCAGGAATAAAAGAAAAAGAACCGATCCCATAGCTATCTGTAACCAAATTGGAATAAACCGTATCAGACGAGCCTTTGCACAGAGAAGCAGTTGTTTGTACCGGCAATCCATTTTCATCTTTTACTTCAAAAGCTACATTTTGTAAACTGCCGGATAACAAATGACCGCCTTCAGGGTAAAAATAAACATGGCTGGGAATGTTACCGCTATACCGGGTAGTCGATAGGTTATCGACCGGTATTGTTATTAGGGTAAAAGCTGTTGGAGAAAAATTTTGCATCAAACGAGTATAAGCACGCAGATAATAATTACTGGAAGGCAAATCTGTTTCCAGAAAGAACTCTCCCTTAAAACAAGCGGAGTCACACTTATATTTCTGTCGGCATAAAACAGAATCTTCCCTATTTATTAATTCTATATAAACATATTTACTATAAGTTGAGGGTTCTAAAGTAGTCGCTTCCAGTAAGGTTCCGGAAAAAGAAATAGTATCTCCCTGTCTGTAATCAGAATGATCGGTATGCAATAAAATCTTTTCACTCCGCAAAAAAGTAAACGAAGCAAGAATATTTGTTATACAAACCAATAATAAGAAACAGAAAGTTTTCATATTTCTATCCGACAAAAGTTTAGTAACAAATATAATAATAAAATCGGCAATAAACAATTGAAAAACATGTTTTACATTACTTTTATCACAGATTCTTATTAATTTGAAACAAAACAATTTTCTTTATTGCTGTTTTTTCCCTTGAATAAGAAATAATACTCCTGTTATAATCAGTGCAGATGACAAACCTGTATAAAAAACGGAAATAAAAGAGTCCGGCAATAAACGGGAATGACGAATTCCCACTCCTAAAGTGATCATAAAAATCATCACAATCCAACCTTTGGCATCAAAGAAAGAGAAAGGACAATTCTTTTCTCCTTTTTGGGCAATACGACGGCTATGCTTTCTGAACAAACGTAAAAATACAAAATTAAGGAATAACAGAAACACAATAACTGCTTCTCCTACCTTTAACACCGAGTAATGGGCATCATGCATCCACGTAAGAATTCCGATCCGGAGAATATTGACTCCGGCTATAATCCATACGCAACCTGCTATAAATAATAATATCCGCTTATTAACTCTGAACATCCGTCTACTTTTACTGAAATGCAAAAGTACGATTTTTAACGACATATCCTAATCCTGAAAGTTCATGAGGCCTCCTTTTCACTATCCAACTCTTTAATCTCCTTATTCAGAAAAACGGAAAGGATGGTCCTTAAAACAACAATACCGCCAAGGATAGCCAGTTCGTCCAAACTGGGTTCCAAGACGGTTTTAAGAATATCTGAAGCGATCAGCAACTCCAATCCCAATAATAAATAAGTACCTAATTCCGCTCGCAGCCGACGGATATTGACTGTTGAATATTGTCCGGTAAATCGCTTGAGTTCGTTTCCCAGAAAAGAGATAAAAGCAACCAGTGCCCCGTAAGTAACAATCAGTAGGCTTACCACACTGATAACCGTAGCCAGAATATTTAGAAAATGTGTGAACATGAGTTTATTCTTTATACTAGGAACAAACTCATGTTCCGGAAAGTTCAATCAGTAATTTTCAGCTTCTGCGGTAAACTTCTGAGCGTTTACTTTCCTGCCGTTTATTTTCTTTTTCCTTTTTATCCTTTTCTTTTCTGTCTTTGTCTTTCCTGTCTCTATCACGGTCGCGGTCTCTCCGGTTGTCCGGTCTTTTGTCCTTATCGTAGCGATCATTTCCCGGTCCGGACGGTTTATTGAAATGCTGGTTATTATTGGGACGATTATGATTGTCCGGACGCCACTGTCCGTTATCATGATGATTGGGACGATCGTATTTACCCCGATACCACTTGCCGTCATCAAAACGCCCATTCCATCGTCCGTTTGAATATTCCCATTGATTATGCCAGTAATGGTCTTCATAGCGCCAGCAAATATCAGAGGGACGATAATTCGGATAGTGGGGGTTATTATACCATCCCTGATAATCATGGATACGCTGCGGACGTTCGCGAACAAAACGAACATACAAACGGAATTGCGAAGGAGAAAGAACTCGTTGCAACTTACGGTCACGTTCCATACGCAGATTAAATATCTTCTTGGCAGACTGGTCCCAATAGCGGTAATGCTTACGGGCTTCCTTTTCTATTCTCTGACCGTACTTATGTACGATATTATGATAATCGGCGGCCTGTCTTCCGTTCAGGCGCATGGCCTGTTCCATCCAGAGACAACTCTGGCAATGTGGCTCATTCCAACCAAAACTGATCCAAAACTGAGCTTGTCCCGGCAAACTGCACAATAAAATCAACAAACATATAAAGCTAATCCGTTTCATGACTGTTCATTTTTAGTTAGTAATTACATCTATGACCGTTCTAAGAAGAAAAGGTTTAACAGACATAATCAACGTTTGGTTTTCAATAACTCTTTTGCATTGGCTATCGAAGCGCCGGTTAGTGACGCACCGCTCAACATGCGGGCAACCTCTTTAACACGTTCTTCTTTATTCAATTTCTTAATGCGGGTTATCGTACGTTCCGTTGTATCTTCCTTATAGACAAAGAAATGATCTTTACCTTTCGCAGCAATCTGTGGCAAATGGGTAATGGTTATCACTTGCATCTTTGTACCCAGATCCTGCATAATATCCCCCATTTTATCGGCGATATCACCGGAAACTCCTGTATCCACTTCATCAAAAATAATAGCGGGAAGAGCTGTGAAGCCGGCAATCATTGCCTTGATGCATAACATAAGACGGGATATTTCACCACCGGAAGCAGTTTGGGCAACCGGTTGCAGTTCGCCACTCTTATTGGCAGAGAAAAGGAAACGAATATCGTCCATTCCATCGCTTTCCGGCTCCGGACGGGTAACAAAATCGATAGCAAACCTCACGTTCGGCATCCCCAGCGGAATAACCATTTTTACCAGTTGAGAGGCAATAGCTTTGGAGGCGATCTTACGTTGCTCACTCAAAACAGCGGCCTGCTGAAGTAATTCCTGATATGATATTTCCAACTGGGCTTTTATACCCTCGATCTGCTCGTCGAAAGAGTCTATATCATGTAGCTGTTCCGTATATTTATCCTGAATGGCAATCAACTCTTCCACTGTCGGAACCCGGTGTTTCTGTTCCAATGTGTACAAAGTGTTCAGGCGTTCGTTCACCCATTCGAGACGTTCAGGATTGAACTCGACATCTTCTTTAAGAACATCGGTTTCTGAGGCCAGGTCGTTCAGATCAATATAGGCAGAACGCAGACGTTCGGCAATCTCCCTGGCTTTTGGATAAAACCTTTCCAACGAATCGGCGGTCGAAAGGGCCTCTTTGATAAGCTGTACGCTTCCCTGCTCTTCGCCATTCAACAATTCTGTTATTTTATATAAGGATCCTTTAATATCTTCGGCATGCGACAATGTCTCCAACTCCTGCTCCAGTTCTTCCTGTTCACCGGCAACCAAATGGGCATCCGTCAGTTGCTCCAGTTGGAAACGGATATAATCCTCTTCCTGGCGGTTCTGATCAGCCTTCTCCGTCAAATCTTTCAACTCCCGTTTCAAAGAGAGATAACGCTGGTATTCTTTACGATACAGGATCAGAAGGATTTCGTTTTCCGCCATTACATCGATTACCTTCATCTGGAAGCGATTATCTCCGAGCAACAGGTTCTGATGTTGCGAATGTATATCGATCAGTCGGCTTCCCAGTTCCTTCATGACGGTAAGCGGCACAGGTGAATCGTTAACGAAAGCACGCGACTTGCCGGATGCAAACAGTTCCCTGCGAAGAATACATATTTCCGGATCATACTCCAGATCATTTACATGAAAAAATTCTTCCAGTTGATATTTGGAAACATCAAAAGTTGCTTCGATCACACATTTATCCGAACCGCTCTTGATACTTTTCCCGTCGGCCCGTTGGCCCAATACCAGCGACAAAGCCCCTAAAATAATAGACTTCCCGGCTCCCGTTTCACCGGTTATCACCGAAAAGCCGTTATCAAACTGAATATCCAGACTATCTATTAAGACAAAATTCTGTATGAATAAAGATCTCAGCATAATTCTCTTTTACTTTTTAAGTGGCTCCAAACGGGTTGTCATTGCCGGATACAGGTTGGAAAGCATTTTGTATCCTTCCTGCTTTTCGGTCGTAGTTGCTTTGGAATATATGGCAACAACTTCATCCAATTTGGAATCGGCAAACATTTGTAACAAAACAGATGTCGGACGGGTTTTCTTCAATTCCTCCAGTGTCGGCAATAAAGACAGGATCGTAGTACGTCCGCGATCCACATTAGCAGCCATTTCATCGAGTCCTTTCCGATGGTAATTGTACCACATGTCACGATATCCTTCCGAAACATTTTCATTCAATGCCGTCGCTATTGCATGCCGGTTACGGTCACTGTCAAAGGCTTTCCAACCGTTCCACGACATTTGAGACTGCGCCAGGGTGACAACCTGTTGCGCTTGTTGGAAAAACGCTGTTCCGCCTCTAGGTGAAAAGCTGTCGAAATCGAGTCCCAGAATCGTATATAAATAGAAAACAACAGTAGCGATCAGGTTACTGTTTAACGTATTCTCCGTATATTCCAACTGTTCGAACTCTGTGTAATCAAAGTCTAATTGTGTATCACGGAAATTCAGCAAAGTCGTTACATAACTTGAGTTGTACACCGGACGACTAGCCTGAATCTGCAATTCAGCCTTATAACTGTTATCAGTAGCCTCGTTGATAATGATATTAAAAGTACAGTCAATCCGTTCGTTGATACCAAAGGTTGCATCCGTCCATTTCCGGGTATTGATAAACTGAGTCAAAGCGTCCTGCAAAGTAGTATATACCTGCTTATTAGTCCCCTGGATCTTATCACTGTTGATTTTGACCTGGGCATTAAACTCGTTTGCTCTATCTTGCGCATAACCGATAAAGGATGTAGTTCCCAACAGGAACAGGAATAACAGTCTTTTAATCATTTTCATTTCAATAATGTTGCCAACTTGTTTACGATATCAACAGCTACCCCTTGTTTTGATTTCAACGGATAACCGGTTGTTTCTCCCTGACGGTCGATAATGGATATCTTATTGGTATCACAACGGAAACCAGCACCTGCATCACGAAGCGAGTTCAACACGATGAAATCGAGATTTTTCCGCTTCAATTTGCTTTCGGCATTCGTTGCTTCGTTATTTGTCTCCAAAGCAAAACCGACCAGAACCTGTCCTTCCTGTTTAATTGCCCCTAAGGAGGCAGCAATATCTTTGTTCGGAACCAGGTGAAGCATCATTTCCCCTTTACTTTCGCGTTTGATCTTTTCGTCTGCTTGTATCTCCGGACGATAATCGGCTACAGCCGCACATAATATACCGGCATCCGCTTCGGGAAAAGCCGTCATGGCCGCCTGATACATTTCTTCGGCAGATTCCACATCAATCCGTTGTATATTCGGATGTGTGGTCGTCAACGATACCGGGCCGGCTATCAATGTAACTTCGGCCCCTTGCTGTGCACAGGCCTCTGCCAGTGCAAATCCCATCTTCCCGGAAGAATAGTTACCTATAAAACGTACGGGATCAATCTTTTCGTACGTCGGACCGGCTGTTATTACAATCTTTTTTTTTTCAAGGACGGTGCGGGAAGCGAAAAACTCTTCCAGAACAGCTATAATCTTGTCCGGTTCCTCCATCCTGCCTTTACCTACCAGATGGCTTGCCAATTCACCTTCAGCTGGTTCGATGATATGGTTTCCGAATGAACGGAGACGGTCCAGATTCTGTTGTGTAGAAGGATGGGCAAACATATCCAGGTCCATTGCCGGAGCGATGAAAACGGGTGCTTTGCAAGACAGGTAAGTTGTCACCAGCATGTTATCGGCTATTCCATTAGCCATCTTGCCGATTGTCGACGCTGTTGCCGGAGCAATCAGCATGGCATCTGCCCACAGTCCCAAATCGACATGGCTGTGCCACGAACCGTCACGGTTAGAGAAAAACTCACTGATAACGGGATTACTACTTAAGGCAGAGAGTGTTATCGGTGTAATAAACTCTTTCCCAGCAGGTGTTATTACAACCTGTATCTCGGCACCTTTCTTTACCAATGCACGGATAATATAAGCAGCTTTATAAGCAGCTATACTTCCTGTAATTCCTAATATGATATGTTTACCTTTCAGCATCATTCTTATTCATTCAAATAAATATTCATCCGAAAGGGATTTTAGTTTCATCCGGGAGAAATTTAACTTTCTCCCGGATGGAATTAATTTTCCTCCCGGATGTATCTTTTTCCTTATAAACGCAACAATAAGATATCGCGCGTTACCTTACTGTCAATATTGTGATGTTCACCCAGATGCCAGCCTTGTTTATCCACAGGAGCAGCCAATGCATCCAAGTCGTTTTCTGTAATGCCACATTCACTCAAACGGGTATTCAACCCCATCCGGCGAAAAAAATCTTCGCAGGCCGTGATTGTTTGACGGGTACGTTCTTCTTCCGTTCCGCCGGTTATACCGAAAACTACTTCACCCATACGGGCCAGTTTTACTTGTTTCTCCTTAAACATATATGTCATAACGCCCGGCAAAAGTATTGCTAACGTCTGTGCATGGTCCAGGCCGAATTGGGCAGTCAGTGCATATCCCATACGGTGAGACGACCAATCCTGAGGAACCCCTTGTCCGATCCATACGTTCAAAGCATTGGTAGCTGCCCACATCAGATTGGCACGGATATCATAATCATGCGGATTATCCAACACCTTGAGGCCTTCCTCATAGATCACTTTCATCAGTCCTTCGGAAAAGGCATCCTGCACCTTGGCATTAACCGGATAAGTAAGATATTGCTCTACGACATGAATAAATGAGTCGACAACACCATTGGCAACCTGTCTCGCCGGTAATGAATAAGTTACTTCCGGATCAAGTATTGCAAACTGCGGAAATACCAACGGAGATGCAAAATTCAGTTTCTCACGGGTTTCGGCACGTGAAATAACAGAACGCTCATTCATTTCGGAACCGGTAGCCGATAATGTCAATACGACACCCAGTGGCAATGCTTTCTTAATCACACCGCCTTTGGATAAAATATCCCAGGGTTCGCCTTCATAATAATAAGCTGCGGCAATGAACTTGGTGGCATCTATAACCGAACCGCCTCCTACTGCCAGCAGGAAATCAATATTTTTCTCTTTAACGACATCAACGGCTTTCATGCAGGTTTCATAATGCGGATTGGCTTCGATTCCTGAAAATTCAGTCACTTCAAAACCATTCAACGCATTTGTCACCTGGTCATAGATTCCGTTTTTCTTAATACTTCCGCCTCCATAGACCATTAACACTCTACTTCCGGCAGGAATCAAGGCGGATAAACGTGCAATTGTACCTTTCCCGAATACAACTTTTACAGGATTAGCAAACTCAAAGTTATTCATTGCGTTATTTCGAATTAAAACCTCTCAATTTGATTTCGGTAAGAATCTTCTTCGTATTCAGCGGGAAGTCTCCATTCATAATCCAGGAATAATATCCGGGGTCTGTTTTCAGAACTTCTTCTACCAACTTTCCTTTATATTTACCAAAGTTAATGACCTCTTTACCATCTTCATTGTAGATCATACGACCGGCAAAATCGACATTGTTGGTAAAACTGGAATATTTGGATAAGAAGTCGATATCATTCTGCAAATCGTCCGGATAACGGTCTAACTGAGCTTTCAAAATCTCATAAGTCGCCATTGTATCGGCCTCTGCCGTGTGAGCATTTTCGAGGCTTTTGTCACAATAAAACTTATAGGCAGCCGATAATGTACGTTGCTCCATCTTATGAAAAATGGTCTGCACATCGACAAATTTACGTTTGTTCAAATCAATATCTACCCCGGCACGAAGGAATTCTTCTGCCAGCAGAGGGATATCAAAACGGTTGGAATTATATCCGGCCAGATCACAGCCTTCAATCTGTGCCGCCAGCGATTTGGCTATTTCTTTAAAGGTCGGGCAATCTTTTACATCTTCGTCCGTAATACCGTGAATCGCTGTCGACTCCGGTGGAATGGGCATTTCCGGATTGATCCGTCTCGTCTTTGATTCTTCCTTGCCGTTAGGGTGAACTTTCACAAAAGAGATTTCAACGATACGGTCTTTTACTATATTTATACCCGTAGTCTCCAGGTCGAAGAAGACTATCGGGTTTTTCAGGTTTAATTGCATTTCTTATTTATTAGTCATTCAACATCATTGGCATAAGCAGCATCAGCTGGTCCTCGTTCTCTTCGTTTTCAGCAGGAACAATTAAGCCGGCACGTGAGGGGTCTGCCAATTCGAGAATTACTTCTTCCGAATTGATGTTACTTAATATTTCAATCAGATAAGTTGCCTTGAAACCGATATTCAATTCTGTTCCGTCAAACTGGCAAACAATCTTTTCTTCAGCAGAAGTGGAGAAGTCGATATCCTGTGCGGAAACCACCATTTCACTTTCCTTCAACTGCAATTTAACCAGGCTGCTTGCCGGATTAGAGAAAACAGATACACGTTTCAATGCATTCAGGAAAGAGATGCGGTCAATAGTAACCTTAAACGGATTTTCCTGTGGAATAACGCTGTTATAATTCGGATAACGGCCTTCGATCAGACGGCAAACCATTTCAAAGTTCGCACAGTTCACATAAGCATTGTTATCATCAAACTTGATATTAACCATTTCTGTTTCCTTACCCAGCAGGTTCTTCAGTAGGTTAGCCGGCTTTTTAGGCAAAATGAAAGAAGCTCTTTCCGGTGATTTCACTGAAAGATTACGCAAACGAACCAGCTTATGTCCGTCTGATGCGACAAACGTCAAATCGTCTGTATGGATATCAAAATAGATACCGTTCATCACCGGACGAAGTTCGTCGTCGGCAGTTGCGAAAAGCGAGCGGCTGATGCCGTTCAGCAACATTTGTGAATCCACAATGATTGCAATTGCATTATCATTCAACGGCTTTTGGAGTGGATAAGTATCCCCTTTCTGTCCGATAAAATTATATTTACCGTTCTGGAAATGGATAAAGATCTCCAGGTTTTCGTCATTGATATCAAAAGTAAGCGGTTGTTCCGGCAGTTCCTTCAACGGATCGAGCAGAATCTTGGCAGAAACAGCGAAAAGTCCGGTACCTTTTGAATTCATCACCTCAACAGAAGTAACCAGACGTGTTTCAGCATCCGAAGCTGTTATAGTCAGTTTATTACCATCAAGGTCGAACAGGAAGCTGTCGAGGATCGGTAAAGAGTTCTTAGACGCAATAACTTTGCTGATAGACTGCAAACGGGATAACAGCGCAGTGCTGGATACATCAAATCTCATGGTTCTTAATTGTTTATATTATTAATTTTATTATTTGACAATATAGTCAGAGCATATCACAAACGCCCATACAAAAGTAAAAAAATATTTGATTAGTGAGGCTATCTTTTATGTTCTTTTCAGCAGAAAGGAAAGAACAAAAAAAGAGGCCCTTCATATCGAAGAACCTCTTTTCTATATCTTTATTAGGAAAGATTATTTTGCGAAATAATCTTTTACAGCTTCATTAGGAATCATTTCTTCCTGGAAGATGTAAGCACCAGTCTTCGGAGACTTAACCATCTTAATTACTTTTGAGTAAGTACGACCGTCACCTTTCTTAAATGTTGCAACTGCTTTTTTTGCCATCGTTTAAAATCTCCTATTACTTAATTTCTTTGTGTAAAGTCATCTTCTTCAGGATCGGGTTGTATTTCATCAACTCCAATCTCTGAGTAGTATTTTTTCTATTCTTAGTAGTGATGTATCTGGATGTACCCGGCATACCACTTTCTTTGTGTTCAGTACATTCCATGATTACCTGAACTCTGTTACCTTTTGCTTTCTTTGCCATTTCTTATTTTCCTCCAAATTAAGCGTTTAAATAACCTTTTTCAGCTGCTTTTTTAATTGCTGCATCTAAGCCCAGCTTATTGATAGTACGCAAGCCTGCGGCTGAAATATTCAGGCTAACCCAACAATCCTGTTCTACCCAGTAGAACTTTTTAGTAAACAGGTTAACATCAAACTTACGTTTCGTTCTTCTCTTAGAGTGAGAAACGTTGTTGCCAACCATTGCTTTCTTTCCGGTAATTTGACAAATTTTAGACATTGCTATCTTCTTTTTTTATTAACGCAATAAATTAATTACAACTCCTGCTATCTGTCTTCCCTTTCCGAACTAGCATCATGATCAGAACGAAGATTCTAATAGAGTTTCTCTCTTTACAGGGCGCAAAGGTAAAAATTATTTTTGATTATTCCACACAAAACGCCAATAAATTTCACTTATAAATACATACAAGCTTCCGTACAACAAAAATACAACTTTATTGGTTCTAGTAATAATAATAAACATAAATACTTACGTAAAAATTATGACTAGAAACTTTAAAGAAGCAGTAGAACACAGGAGAACCTACTATAACATCACCAACAGCTCTCCTATTTCGGACCATGAGATTAAAGAACTCATCGCATTCGCAGTGAAAAACGTACCTTCTGCCTTCAACTCGCAGTCGACACGAATCGTTCTTCTTTTGGGCAAAAATCATAAGAAGTTCTGGGACATCACCAAAGAAGCATTGAAAGCTATCGTTCCGGTAGAAGCTTTTGAAAAGACACTTGCCAAAATAAATACCAGCTTCGATTGCGGATATGGCACCGTCTTGTTCTTTGAAGATATGGAAGTGGTTGAAAATTTGCAGAAAGCATTTCCCAGCTACAAGGATAATTTCCCTGTCTGGTCGCAACAGACTTCTGCCATGCACCAGTTCGCTATCTGGACGATGCTGGAGGATGCCGGTTTAGGTGCTTCCCTTCAACATTACAATCCTTTAATCGATGAAAAGGTGCAAAATGAATGGAAACTCAATCCGAACTGGAAGCTTATCGCACAAATGCCGTTCGGAACACCGACCCAAAAGCCGGGTGAAAAAGAATTCAATCCCATCCAGGAACGTTTCTTTACTTTTGAATAATTTAATTTGCTGGTTATGAAATATGACATAGCCATTATCGGAGGAGGACCGGCCGGCTATACAGCCGGTGAACGGGCCGCCGAAAATGGATTAAAAACAATTCTCTTTGAGAAGAATGCCATTGGCGGGGTTTGCCTGAACGAAGGCTGTATTCCGACTAAGACATTATTATATTCAGCCAAAATACTGGATAACATAAAGAGCGCCGCCAAATACGGAATCCAGGCAGACAATGCCCCGGGCTTCGACTTGGGCAAAATTATCGCACGTAAAAACAAGACCGTCAAAAAACTGACACTGGGTGTCAAAGCCAAGCTGAACGGCAACGGCGTGACAATCATACAGGGAGAAGCTGTAATCCGGGGAGAGGAAGACGGATATATATTGATTCAGTGCGGCGAGGAAGTTTTTGCGGTAAAGAATATTTTGCTCTGTACCGGTTCGGAAACCGTCATTCCACCGATAAAAGGATTGTCGGAGATTGCTTACTGGACTTCAAAAGAGGCACTGGATGTGAAAGAACTTCCCCGGTCGATTGCTATTATCGGTGGCGGAGTAATCGGAATCGAATTCGCCTCTTTCTTCAACAGCATGGGAGTTAAAGTGAAGGTTATCGAGATGATGCCCGAGATACTCGGTGCGATGGATAAGGAGATATCTGCAATGCTGCGGTCCGAATATACCAAAAAGGGCGTCGAATTCTTTCTTGAGACAAAAGTCATCGAAGTCACACCCGACAGCGTGATTGTGGAAAAGGATGGAAAGAGGGAGACAATCGAAGCCGACAAGATACTGGTCAGTGTCGGGCGAAAAGCCAACACGAAAAACCTGGGCATCGAAACACTGGGCATCGAACTTCTCCGAAACGGCATAAAGGTAAACGAATACATGCAAACCTCCCACCCCAACGTCTATGCCTGTGGGGACATCACTGGCTTTTCCATGCTGGCCCATACAGCATATCGGGAAGCGGAAGTTGCCATCAACCACTTACTGGGACACGATGACCGGATAAGCTATAAGGCTGTCCCGGCCGTGGTCTACACCAACCCGGAAGTTGCCGGCGTAGGAAAGACGGAAGAGGAGTTACAGGCTGCCGGTATTATATATAATGTAGTAAAGATACCGATGACCTACTCCGGACGCTTTATGGCCGAGAACGAATCGTTCGCCGGACTGTGCAAACTAATAACGGATACCGACGACCGTATCATCGGATGCCATCTTTTGGGAAATCCGGCTTCCGAAATCATCATCGCAGCCGGCATCGCCATCGGGAACGGCTTTACCACCGAAGAATTCAAAAAGAACATCTTCCCCCACCCGACAGTCGGGGAAGTCATCCACGAAAGTTTATATTTATAATGCTTTGCATTCATAACACCCATACAGACGCCTGGTTCAATCTTGCCGCAGAAGAATACCTCCTAAAGAATTTCTCAGAAGATATCTTTATGTTGTGGCAGAATGAACCGGCTGTCGTTATCGGCAAATACCAGAATATACGGGCAGAAACGGATATCGAATATGCCCGGCAAAAACGAATCAGGCTGGCACGCCGTTATTCCGGTGGTGGTGCCGTTTATCACGATATGGGAAACCTGAACCTTACTTTCATCGAAAACAGCAATCAGATACGCTCTTCCGTATTTACCGAAAGTATTATCCGCTTTCTGGAACATTACGGACTACATGCCCGTTCCGACGAAAGGCAGGGGCTGACAATCGACGGCCTGAAAATTTCGGGCAGCGCGCAAGCTATCCACAAACGGAGAATGCTGCATCATGCCACGCTCCTTTTCTCCACAGACTTGGAGATACTCGACCGGGCCCTCCAGCCTTCTCCCGAATATACCGGCGGGGAAGTTACGGCACATCCTTATTATGTTCCATCAGTAAAAAGCCCGGTAACCAACCTGGCGGACAAGCTGCCTATCCCCGTTTCCATCGACGAATTCAAACAGTCTTTGTCCGATTATTTCTCCAACGAAAACACCTCCAGCGAACCATACGAATTCACCTGCCACGACCTGGAAGAAATCCGGTTGTTAAGGAATAAAAAATATGCAGACGTAAACTGGATTTTCAATACTTACACCCTGTAATATAGAACTTTCACCCTCCCTTCCTTGTTCCATTATAACAATAGAATAAACCCGGACACGTCCGTTTGATTTATTCATCCGGCGGTAAACAAAAAGATAAAAGTTAATTATATTATGGCTACATTTGAAATAAAAATGCCCAAGCTGGGCGAAAGCATTACAGAAGGAACGATTATCTCCTGGTCTGTAAAAACCGGCGACTCAATCAATGAGGACGACGTACTCTTTGAAGTAAGCACAGCCAAAGTAAGCGCGGAAATCCCCTCTCCCGTTGCCGGGAAAGTCCTTGAAATATTATTCCAGGAAGGCGATACCGTTGCGGTTGGCACAACCGTTGCTATCATCGGACTCGAAGGCTCGGAAGATGATACGGATAATGATACAGCCGCCCATACGACCATTCCCGAAAAAGAATCTGCTGAAACACCGGCAAATGACAAGAACGTTCCCTCCGCCACTCCCGCCCCTAAAGCACAGGCCGTCACAGAAGACGAAAGATGGTATTCACCCGTCGTACTTCAGATGGCCCGCGACGCTAATCTGTCGCAGGATGAACTGGACCGGATTCCAGGAACCGGCTATATGGGGCGCCTGAGTAAAAAAGATATGAAAGATTATCTCTCGGGAAAGAAAGGTGCGACAACGAAAACGCAATCCCAACCAGCCTCACAGACTGTAACCGAAAGTAAACCGGCTCCGGCTTCACAAGCCAAACCGGCACAGACAAGTCCGGCACCTTCCGCTCCCGCTTCACAAGTAATATCTTCCGCCCCGGTATCAGCCGGCAGCGAAGACAAGGTGATGGAAATGGACCGTGTAGGCAAGATTATCGCCGACCATATGGTTATGTCGAAGAACGTATCGCCCCATGTGACAACTGTCGTGGAAGTAGATGTCACCAAACTGGTTCAATGGCGCTCACGCAACAAGGAGGCATTCTGGAAACGGGAAGGTGTCAGCCTGACTTATATGCCGGCCATTACGGAGGCAACAGCAAAAGCCTTGTCCGAATTTCCCCAGATAAACGCCTCCGTCAACGGCTATCAAATCATTCTGAAGAAACATATTAATGTAGGAATCGCAGTCTCGCTGGATGACGGAAATCTGATTGTCCCGGTTGTTCGCGACGCCGACAAGCTGAACCTGAACGGCCTGGCTGTCGCCATAGACACCCTGGCAAACAAGGCACGCGACAACAAACTCGCGCCGGACGATATTCAGGGAGGCACCTTCACAATCACGAACTTCGGAACATTCAAGAACCTGTTCGCTACACCAATCATCAACCAACCACAGGTTGCCATCCTGGGGGTTGGTTATATAGAGAAAAAGCCGGCGGTCATCGAAACACCGGAAGGCGACACCATCGGGATCCGGCATAAAATGTACCTGTCCCTGTCATACGACCACCGTCTTATCAACGGTGCCCTGGGAGGCGCATTCCTCCGCCGCATTGCCGATTATCTGGAAAACTGGAGTCTTTAATAAGTAAATCAATTAAACATGAAAAAGTACGATATAAAAAATACGGACAAAGAAACGCTGCAAAAGTGGTTCTATCTGATGACACTCGGCCGGGCTCTCGACGAAAAGGCCCCTGCCTACCTGCTGCAATCGCTGGGCTGGTCGTATCATGCTCCCTACGCCGGACATGATGGGATTCAGCTTGCGGTCGGGCAGGTTTTCAAAAAGGGAGAAGATTTCCTGTTCCCTTATTACCGGGACATGCTCACCGTTCTATCGGCAGGAATGACTCCCGAAGAAATTATACTCAACGGCATCTCCAAGGCGACCGACCTGACTGGCGGAGGCCGCCACATGTCCAACCATTTTGCAAAAACAGAATGGAACATCGAAAATATATCCTCCGCAACCGGCACACATGATTTGCATGCTGCCGGCGTCGGGCGTGCCATGGTTTACTACGGGCACAAGGGAGTTGCCATCACTTCCCACGGTGAATCGGCCACTTCCGAAGGCTTCGTCTACGAAGCAATCAACGGTGCCAGCACTGAACGCCTGCCTGTCATCTTCGTCATCCAGGATAACGGATATGGCATTTCCGTCCCGAAAGAAGACCAGACCGCCAACCGCAAGGTTGCCGACAACTTCTCGGGGTTCAAGAACCTGAAAATTATCCATTGCAACGGCAAAGACGTCTTCGACTCCATGAACGCCATGACGGAGGCCAAAGAGTATGCCCTCAACCGTACGCCGGTCATCGTACAGGCTAACTGCGTACGTATCGGTTCGCATTCGAACTCAGACAAACATACGTTATACCGCGATGAAAACGAGCTGAATTATGTAAAGGCGGCAGACCCTTTGTATAAGTTCCGCCGCATGCTTCTCCGCTATAAACGTTTCACCGAAGAAGAGTTAAAGGAGATAGAAGACAAAGCAAAGAAAGACCTGTCCGCAGCCAACCGGAAAGCGCTTGCTGCTCCCGACCCTGACCCAGCCACGGTTACTGATTTTGTCTTGCCCGAACCTTATATTCCCCGGAAGTATACAGATGGCATACCACACGATGAAAAGGGAGAAAAAGAGACATTGGTCACTGCCATCAACAAGACGCTGAAAGCGGAGTTCCGGTATAATCCGGACACCTTCATTTGGGGACAGGATATTGCCAATAAAGAAAAAGGCGGCGTCTTCAACATCTCGAAAGGGATGCAGCAGGAGTTTGGCGACGCCCGTGTCTTCAACGCTCCGATTGCCGAAGACTATATCGTCGGCACGGCCAACGGCATGTGTCGTTTCGACCCCAAAATACATGTCGTGATAGAAGGCGCCGAGTTTGCCGATTATTTCTGGCCGGCAGTCGAACAGTATGTGGAATGTACCCATGAATACTGGAGAAGCTACGGACAGTTCACGCCCAACATCACGCTCCGATTGGCTTCGGGCGGATACATCGGCGGCGGCCTGTATCATTCGCAAACGATAGAAGGGGCGCTGACGACCTTGCCAGGTGCACGAATCGTTTACCCTTCATTTGCCGATGATGCCGCCGGATTGCTCCGGACAAGCATGCGTTCGAAAGGGTTCACCCTCTTCCTCGAACCGAAGGCTTTGTATAATGCGGTGGAAGCCTCGGCCGTGGTTCCCGATGACTTCGAGGTTCCTTTCGGCAAGGCACGCATCCGCCGCCCGGGAGACGACATGAGCATTATCACTTACGGCAACACCACGCATCTCTGCCTCAACGTTGCCGAACGGTTACAACGGGAACATAACCGGAATGTCGAAGTTATCGACCTCCGCTCCCTGATACCGTTAGATAAAGAGACTATTTTCGAATCTGTCAAGAAGACAAGCAAAGTGCTGATTGTGCATGAAGACAAGGTCTTCTCCGGTTTCGGGGCGGAAATTGCCAGTATGATTGGCGCCGAGCTGTTCCAATACCTCGATGCTCCGATACAGCGCGTCGGCTCCCTCTTCACGCCCGTCGGATTCAACCCGATACTCGAAAAGGCAATCCTGCCAAATGAAGAGAAGATTTATAAGGCGGCAAAAGAATTGTTGGATTACTAAAAAAGCAAACGAATAATGAAAAAAATAGGATTATTTTATGGAACTGCGACAGCTAAGACTGCTGCTGTCGCCAAAAAGATAAAGGAAGCCTTCGGAGAAGATATTGTCGATATCATTCCTGTCGAACAATCCGATGAAAAGGAGTTTAATGCATATGAATATATCATCGCTGGCTCTTCCACCTGGTTCGACGGCGAACTGCCGACCTACTGGGACGAGACGCTTCCCGAACTTACCGGTCTCGACCTGACCGGCAAGAAAGTCGCCCTCTTCGGATTGGGAGACCAGAAGAAGTATCCGGATAATTTCGCCGATGGAATCGGCATTTTAGCAAAAGCCTTCACCGACCGGGGAGCCATCCTGGTTGGAAGGACGTCGCCGGAAGGATACCATTTCAACCGATCCGGTGCACTGCAAAACGGGCAATTCCTCGGATTGATACTGGACATAGAGAACCAGTCCGATAAAACCGATGAAAGAGTCCGGAAATGGGTCGGACAGCTAAAAACCGAGTTTGAGAAGGGTGCCCCTTCTTCCGACGAAGAATTTAACTGCTGATCGTTCCTCGTCAAGAAGTACGATAGTTCCACCGCCAATCTTCCGGCGACATCTTAAAGCGTCGCCGGAAAACCCGGAACAGGCCGCTGGGACTATAACCACAACGCTGTGCCACCGCCCGTATTTCAGATTTACTATGCGCCAGCATGTATTTGGCCATCTCCAGCGAATAGTCTTCGATAAACTTCGCGACCGACATACCGGCCAGCACTTTTATCGCACCATTTAAATCGGAAACGCTCACTTCAAGTTCCTTGGCATAATACTCCACAGGAAGCGCCCCTCCGGCATGGAGCAACGGCATAAAATGATCGATAAACGTATTGCCGCTCGGACGATAACCGGGAACTATAGCAGGAAGGCCCATCCAGCGCTCTTCTTCGGTTGCCGGACGAGGGTCGATGCTTACAAACAGTTTGGTGACTGATATGGTAGGAAATTTATGGCTCATGCGTTGTTCTTTTAAAGTTACGCAGGTAAAGATAAGGGATAAAAAGCGGAGAAACAAGTCCGGACAAATAAAAATATTGCCAAGCTGATTAACGCGGCAATTTCGGAGTCCTACAATAGTGCCGGCTTATTTAAAAAGGCATTTCATCCAACTGCAAAAATGCCAGACTATTTAGCGAAGCACTGTCGTAGACCTTCAATATTGCCGCGCTAATCAGCCTGGCATTATATACATTATATTTCTTCTTCTGAAGCCTTATAAAAGCCTATCTCCGATAGTTGCGGAACATCCCTTGCCCCGTTTATAATAATCCGGGCCTTGTTGCAACGTACGGGAGCAAAGCGGAGAATCAGGGAAGAAATATCGTTTTCGTGGATCAAACCGCGTTTATCGGGAGGCAGGTTCAGGAGCAGCAGCGAGTTCTTCCCGACCGAACGGACAAGGTCTCCTTTCCTCTCTTTCCAGGGAGTGGAGGCCACCGAAAAATCGGTATAGGCCGAGGGCCACAGGCAGAGACTATTATTGTATAATCTTATCACTGAAAGGCATAAAAACGGGCTGCCCTAAAATCACTTTCCAGGCAACCCCTCCTTTGTTGTACGAAAAATAAAAAACAGTGGGCTATTCTCTTCCGCCCCCCAAAGCCCTGTAGAGATTAATCACGCTTTGTATCTCAGTAAAACGGTTGGCGGTACGGGTCAGTTGTGCGCTGAGCAGACTCTGCCTGGCGGTCAACACTTCCAGATAAGTGGTCGTGCCGTGCTCCATCAACAGAGAAGTGCTTTTTAATGCTGCTTCCAGGGACGTGATTTGTTTGTCCAGCAAGAAACTCTTTTCACGGCTGGTTTGACAAGCAGTCAGGGCGTCATTCACCTCGCTTCCGGCATTCAGCAACGATTGCTGGAAGGCAAGGGCCGCCTCTTCCTGTTGCAGCTTGGTAATCTTGTACTGGGCGATAATCTCCCCACGGGCAAACAGTGGCTGTGTCAGCGAACCGACTGCCGAAGCCAGGAACTTGCCCGGGTTTACAATCATCGAACCGGCGTTGTTCGTCCACCCCGCGCTACCGCTCAACGTAATTGAGGGATAGAAAGCGGAACGCGCCTGGTTGGTTCCGTAGAAAGCGGCTTCCAACGTCCTTTCGGCCGAACGGACATCGGGACGGTTTGCCAGCATCTGCATGGGAACACCGAGGGAGAAGTTGTCGGGGAACTGTTGTACTCCCAACTCTCCCCGTTCATAATATCGCGGAGTCTCTGCCAACAAAAGGGCGAGACTGTTTTCCACCTGGTTTATCTGCTCCTTCAGGTCCAGCACGGAGGACTGCACCTGGTAATATGCCGCTTCCATCTGCGATACGGCTGATTCGTTGGACAAGCCGGCTTTCATCAGGGCACGGGTGGAAGCAACGGTTTCTTTCCATGCTTCCTCCGTCTGGCGCGTGATGTAAAGCTGCTCGTCCAACATCAGCAAAGTATAGTAGGTGTTGGCTATACCGGCTATCAGCTGGGTGCGGACTGCCTGCTGATAGTCACGGCTTTGGGCAAATAGTGCTTTAGCTTGTTCTTTCGCATTACGCATACGTCCGAAGATATCGAGTTCCCAGCTGGCGGTGATAGGCAACGAGTAAGTCTGCGTTGCCTTACGACCGTCGAAACTACTCACAGATCCCTGCGGAGTAAAGGCGAAAGAAGGAAGGAATGCCAGTTTTGCAGACATCAAAGTCGCTTCGGCCTGCTCCACACGAAGTTGGGCCGACTGGTAATCGGTGTTGTTCTGCAAACCATGTTCGATAAGTTGTTGCAGCTGCGGGTCGGTGAAGAGTTCACGCCATTCCATGTTGCCGAAGCTAGCGGTATCTTCTGCCACCACTTCCTCGCCATAGAGATGGTCGGGGACGGTGGTAGCGGGTTTATATTTGCTGTATATGCCGCAACTGCTTAGCAAGGCAGATACAGTCGTTAACAGAATTATCTTTTTCATATTCCTTTTATTTATTGATTATTCAACGCCGCCACGTTCGGCTGCACTTCTCTCCTGTTCCAGCATAACCTGTAGGTCGGCTTCTTCTTCCATCGGTTTACGTATCTTTTCCTGTGGATATTCAAAGATGATATAGAACACAGGAACTACGAACAGCAACGCCAGTGTTCCGACAGCCATACCGCCAACGACACCCGTACCCAACGAACTGTTACCGTTGGCACCTGCACCGCTGGAGAACATCAACGGCAGCATACCGAAAATCATCGTCAACACCGTCATGAGGATAGGACGCAGACGAACCTGTGCGGCTGAATAAGCCGATTCGACGATCCCCATTCCTTTGCGGCGGCGTTCAATGGCGTACTCCGTAATCAGGATAGCCGTCTTTGCCAGCAAACCAATCAACATAATCACACCTGTCTGCAAATAGATGTTATTCTCCAATCCGAATATCTTGGCGAACAGGAAGCTACCCATCAACCCGAACGGTACGGAGAAGATCACGGCAAACGGAACCAGGAAGCTCTCATAAAGACAAGCCAGAATCAGATAGATAAGGAATATACAAATAGCATAAATGAAAACCGTCTGTGCACCGCTACTGCTGGCCTCTTCGCGGGCCATACCGCCGTATTCATATCCATATCCTGCCGGCAGGCTCTGTGCTGCCACCTCTTCGATAGCCTTCTGCACCTCACCGGATGAATATCCTTCGGCCGGGTTCACATTCGCTGTAATGGTGCTATACAGATTGAAACGGTTGGACGTTTCCGGTCCGAGCACTTCCGTCAATGTCACGAACTGGCTGATAGGAGCCATTTCCGCTCCGTTACGCACGAACATATTATCCAAGGACTGCTGGTCCAGGCGGTATTCGGGCGAAGCCTGCATCATTACGCGGTATACTTTACCGAACTGGTTGAAGTTGGAGATATAAGCGCCACCACAATAACTGCCCAAGGCATCGAGTACGGTGCTCGGTGAGATACCTGCACGTTTACATTTTGCCGCATCGACATCTACCGATATCTGCGGGAAGTTCATCGCATAAGAAGTATAGGCCATCGTTATTTCCGGACGCTGGTTGAGCGCACCGAGAAACTGCATCGACGAATTATAGAATGTAGCCATATCGCCACCAGTTCTGTCCTGAAGGTTCAGTTCAAGGGAATTACCCATACCGTACCCCGGAATCATGGCGGGCTGGAAACTGAATATCTGTGCTTCCTTTATACCGTAGAACTGTGCATTGAGGCGTGCAGCCACGGCATCGGAGTTGTGCTCCTTCCCTTTTCGCTCGCTCCAGTCTTTCAGGCGAACGATAATTGTTCCGTAAGAAGTACCCTGCCCGGACATAAGTCCATATCCGGCAACACGTGAATAATGTTCAATCTCAGGAGTACTGTTCAGGATATCTTCCAGCTTGTTCATTACCTTGTTTGTTTCTTCCAGCGTGCTTCCCGGCGAAGTACTTACGTTCACCATAATAACGCCCTGGTCTTCCTGCGGCACGAGTCCCGTCTTAGTGGTATTCATCAGATAAACCAGCAGAACGATGGCAGCCACCAGCGAAGTCCACACCATCCAGCGATGATGGATAAAGAACATTACACCTTTCTTATATTTACCCAGCACAGCATTGAACGAAGCATTATAAGCTGCACGTACCCGTCCGTTGATACTCGTTGCACTCTTCGTTCCATCCGACGGACGCATCATAATGGCACACAGAGCCGGGCAAAGGGTCAACGCCGAAATCATGGAGATACCTACCGCAGTAGCCATCGTGATACCGAACTGTGTATAGAACACACCCGACGTTCCGCCCATAAATGTTACAGGGATAAACACTGCCATAAATACACAGGTACAGGAAACGATAGCCATCGTCACATCGCCCATCGCATCTTTCGTAGCGAGATAAGACGACTTATATCCGGCATCGAACTTCGACTGCACCGCCTCGACCACTACAATGGCATCATCCACCACCGTTCCGATGGCAAGTACCAAGGCAAACAGCGTCAAGATATTGAGACTGAACCCTGCCGCAACAAGGCAGGCAAATGTTCCGACCAGCGACACTATAATAGAAATAGACGGGATAAGCGTACTCTTGAAGTCTTGCAGGAAGAAGTACACCACCAGGATAACCAGGATGATAGCAATAACAAGCGTCTCCACCACATTATGTATGGAAGCGAAAAGGAAGTCGTTCGAACTCATCATCGTGACAAATTCCGTCCCTTCCGGTAAGCTCTTCTCCATCTGCTCCATCTGGGCAGTTATTTGTTTGTTGACAGCGGTTGCATTAGAACCTGCTGTCTGGAACATCATGAAAAGAACAGCCGGTTTACCGTCCATCTCGCTACGGAAACTGTACGTCAACGTACCCAGTTCCACATTAGCCACATCTTTCAGGCGAAGTACGGAACCGTCGCTCTGCGAACGGATAACGGTGTTCTGAAACTCTTCCACGCTTTTCAAACGTCCGCGATACTTCATCGTGAACTGGAAAACATTCTCTGAATTTTCTCCCAGCGAACCGGTAGGCGCTTCGATATTCTGTTCGCCCAGCACTGCCGTCACGTCCGAAGGGACAAGGCCGTACTGCGCCATCCGTTCCGGACGCAGCCAGATACGCATACTGTATGTATCACCCAATTCCATTACATCACCCACACCTTCAATACGTTTGATTTGGGGAACAACATTGATGTCCAGATAATTGGCGAGGAAAGTCTGGTCGTAACGACCGTCGGTGCAGACCATTGCACCGATTTGCAGGAAGCTGGTCTGGCGTTTCTGTGTAGTCACACCAATCCTTGTTACCTCCGCCGGCAAAAGTCCCTGTGCCTTGGATACACGGTTCTGTACATTGACAGCTGCCATGTCCGGGTCTGTCCCCTGCTTGAAATATACCTGTATAGTTGCCGAACCGGCATTGGTAGCAGTGGAAGTAATATACATCATGTTCTCCACCCCGTTTATACTTTCTTCCAGCGGCATGACAACACTGTTCATCACAGCATCGGCATCGGCTCCCGTGTAAGAAGCGGTCACATAAACCGTAGGCGGCGCAATGTCGGGATACTGTTCCACCGGCAGCGTAAAGAGCGAAATAAGCCCTATCACCAAAATCAGCACGGAGATACAGATAGCCATCACCGGCCGTTTTATAAATATGTTTCCTTTCATATTCTTTTTCTCCTTGTTTTATTTTACGACAGTACCTTCGCGTACCAACCCGGCACCTTCCGATACAATTTCATCACCGGCTTTCAACCCGTCGAGCACGACATACTCGCGCCCGTCGTTAATACCGGCTACGGTTATCAGGGTGGAGACAGCCTTGCCGTCCACAACCTTATAGACAACAGTCTTATCCTGCAACCGGACAGTCGCCCCCTGCGGGACAACGATACAGTCTTTATAAACGCTCGGTATCACTACCGTGCCCGATGCTCCGCTATGAAGCAATCGCGATTCGTTGGGGAATACCACACGTGCCACCACCGTACCTGTCTGCCGGTCGATGACTCCGCTGATGGATTCTATGATTCCTTTTTTGTCGTAAACCGAATTATCGTTCAGCTTCAGTTCCACTTCCGGCATGTTCTTCAATGCATCATCCATGCTTCCGTGCTCGCGGGTCAGGGCCAGCAACTGGTTTTCAGTCATGGAAAAATAAACATACATATCGGAATTGTCGCTTACTGTCGTCAACGGCTGCGGTATACTCGCGCTCACCAATGCACCTGCACGGTAAGGCAATGCGCCCACAACACCATCGCACGGACTTTTCACTTCCGTATAAGAGAGGTTATTGCGTGCATTCAGTTCCTGCGCTTCGGCCTGTGCCAATTGTGCTTTGGCAGAGAGGAAAGTGTTCTCAGCTGTTTGCAGACTAAAGTCCGAAACGACCTTCTGAGCATTCAGTTCCTTATTACTGTTATAGGTCAATTCTGCTGTTGCCAGTGCGGCACGTGCCGCTTCCACGTTAGCAGTAGCCGTTTTGAGAGCTGCCCTGTAAGGCACCTGGTCAATAACGAACAGCACTTGCCCACGACGTACTTTTTGCCCTTCAGTTACGTAAAGTTTCTCGATAGTTCCTGATACCTGAGGATAAATGTCGATATCCTGCCGCCCACGTATCGTCGCCGAATAAGAAGAAGTAAGCTCTTTGTCCGCCGGAGCCACTTTCATAATTGAATAAGAAGATTTCATCTGTGCATCCGGAGCTTGTTTACAGGATGCCATCCACATCGTACAACCGACAATCCCTATCAGCCGTATCCATTTTTTACTTGTTTTATTCATACTATTGCTATTAAAAACTGGGACAAATGTAGACGAAAGGAACATAGCCATAGTGCCCCATTTCTCTCCAAGGATGTCTTATTTTCCCCCACCATCGCTTTTTTACGCTAATTTTATACACCCATGCGGAATACAGAACATCAAAGTAGTGAAATAGAACATCTTAGTTGTCCGGTTATTCGCCAAATTTGCAAAAACAAAAATAGAGTGTATGGAAAATGAAGAAATCAAAACTGTCAGTATAGAAGACTTTAAGACCAACGAGCACATCATCGATTATATAGATGACGATTTTGCAATAGTGAACAGCCTGGAAGGAGCTCCAACCGGTAATGATACGGTACGATTAGATTGTTTTCTTCTGGCTATTTGCGTGGAAGGCTGCATTCAGCTGGATATAAACCGCAAAACTTATCAATTGGAAGATGGCGACCTGCTACTTGGCCTTCCCAATACCATCATCAGCCATATTATGTTAAGTCCCAGGAATAAAATCAGGCTTGCCGGTTTCTCCACCCGCTTCCTGCAACGTGTCCTCAAAATGGAGAAAGTGACATGGAATACGGCCATCTATATACATAATAATCCGATAAAGCACGTTGGTGAAAACAAAAATGAAATCTTTTTTTATTACAAGGATTTAATCGTTGCAAAGATAAACGACGATCCTCATCATTATCATAAAGAAGTAATACAACATCTGTTTTCCGCACTTTTCTGTGAGATGCTGGGAACTCTCCACAAAGAAGCCATCGAACTGGGAGAGGTCGGACATGCGAAAGAGGGGATTAAACAGGCTGATTATATTTTCCGGAAATTCGCTGAAAAGTTATCGGCAGACAATGGCATGCACCGTTCGGTATCTTATTTTGCCGATGCGCTCTTTTACAGCCCCAAATATCTGTCGAAAGTCGTCAAGAAAACATGTGGAAGGACACCTTTGGAACTAATCAACGAAACAGCCATTGAGCATATCAAGCACCGCCTGAAACACTCCGACAAATCCATCAAAGAAATTGCAGAAGAGTTCAACTTCCCCAACCAATCCTTCTTCGGCAAGTTTGTAAAAGCTCACACCGGTATGTCCCCCGCACGTTATCGTGATGCGAGGGTGGAATAGTTTGTTGTTTTTTGCTATATTTGCTGAGTAATAACCTTTGAACACTATTAAATAGAAGATCATGAAAGAATTTGAAGAAGCACTAGTTTGCAAATGTAAGAATGAGAGAATACCTGAAGAATTCAATTACTTCGGAAAAGTCATTGGCGAATGGGACCTCGACTGGAACGACCGACTCAATACCTCCACCCCACGTCGTGTGAAAGGCGAATGGATATTCTCATGGGTACTCGACGGTATGGCCGTACAAGACGTTTTCATTGTCCCTTCAAGAGCAGAGCGGCTCACTGATATTCAGCCCGATGCCGCCTACGGAACCACCATCCGCCTGTTCAACATCGAAAGACAAGTCTGGGAAATATTCTACGGATGCCCCGAAGAATGTGCACGTCTCGAAGCACGCAAGGAAGGTGACGAAATCATCCTCACTGAAATAACCTCAAAAGCTATGAAATGGATTTTCTCCGATATCACCGATAATTCATTCACCTGGCGAAGCATTGCCAAAAGCCCCGCCGGAGATTGGATTACACTCGCAAGAGTCTACGCTACCCGCAAAAAGAAATAAAAACAGCAATCTTTCATAATAACAAATGGCATGCAAATTAAAATTATTTATTCAATCTGCATGCCATTCATTATTTCTCATACTTTAGTTCTGCGCCCGGTACTCGTTCGGAGAAGTTCCTACGCACTTCTTGAAAAGACGGGTGAAATGCTGCGGATACTTAAATCCCATTTCATAAGCTATTTCGCTGATAGAACGGCTGGTGTCGAGCACCTTTTCCTTCGCCATGTCAATCAACATCAACTGTATATGTTCCTGAGCCGATTTGCCTGTTTCCTTTTTAATCAAGTCGCCCAGGTAATTTGCGGAAAGATGTAACTGGTCTGCACAATATTGCACAGACGGCAACCCAATCTCTTGTGGCTTATCCGACAGGAAATAGTCGTTCAATATCTTCTCGAACTTCGACAATGTATCTTTATTTACATTCTCGCGGGTAATAAACTGACGGTCATAGAAGCGCAAGCAGTAGTTGAGCAACAGTTCGATATTGGAAACAATCAGCATCCGGCTGTGTTTATCGATCCCCCTGGACAGTTCCAGTTCTATATTCTTCAGGCAATCGATTACGATTTGCCGCTCCTGTTCCGACAAGTGAAGAGCCTCATATACTTCATAGGAGAAGAAATTATAATTCTTTATATTGCGTCCGAGTGTCGTCCCCCGAATCAAATCCGGATGAAACAGCAACGCCCACCCTTTCGGCTTTATCACCTCTCCGTCATTCGACACACCGACCACCTGGCCCGGCCCCGTGAAAACCATCGTACCTTCCTGGTAATCATAATAATTACGCCCGTATTGCAAGTCGCCGCATTTTACCTCTTTCAGGAAGACTGCATAAAAGCCGTAACTCATCCGGGCACGTTTTATGCCCGCTACTTTCGAGAAGTCGATCACGCTAACCAGCGGGTGCAACGTTTCCTGCCCTATCAGGTCATTATACTGGCAGATATGATCCATTTTTTCTATTTCAGCCATAGTCTTTCCTTTTAAATGTTTCAGTACAAAGTTAATAGATTTTTGTTATATCAGTCAAACTTCAACTATTTTACAGCCTCCGTATATTCCTCATCAGTCACTTCCCCAAGCCATTCCGCGCTGTTTTCGCTTACCTTCGGAGTGATTCCGATATGTGTAAAACGGCTGTCGGGTGCAGCACCATGCCAGTGGACAGTATTAGCCGGAATATTTACCACATCGCCCGGTTGCAGGCGTTGGGCCGGTTTGCCTCTTTCCTGGTAATAGCCGACTCCTTCAGTACAAAGCAGGATTTGTCCTACTGCGTGGGAATGCCAGTTGTTGCGGGTGCCGGGGGCGAAAGTTACATTATAAATGTTACAATCATATTCCGGTTGTGTGGAAAGCATCTTCAGCCAGGCATCGCCGCTGAAGTTAGCAGTAATAGGATTGCCCAGTCCCAATACCGGTTCTTTTACCTGAGTTTTATCTTCCATTATTTCTACTGTTTGATTATTTCCGTTATTGTTCTTACTGTTGCACACATTCACTGCAAAGAGTGCCATGCAAATCAGGATGATTACTGAATTCTTTTTCATACGCTTCCTTATTTAATGGTATTTTATCATCTTCCTTTCGATGTTGCAAAAATAAGGAAACAGTGACAACCAAACTGTAGACGGATTACAGATATTTATACCCAAATTACGGATTACCATTGGGATAGTAACACACGTCGACAGATTATTCTACCATCCCCTTGTCGATACCAAACTTCTCATCCGTCTGACATTTCCCGGCAGGTTCCACATGGACTAGAATATCATATACATTATCTATCGAGTTTTCGATACTTTTCTCTACGGCATCGGCTATTTCATGAGCTTGCATAAGAGTCATCTGTGGATCCACTTCTATGTCAAGGGTAATATTATACAGGTTTCCTATCATCCTCGACCTGACCCGGTGAGGATTGCCTGCACCGGGCACTTTCTCCACGGCTTCGAATATCTTATTATATATATTGACATCTTTCACGCCGTCCATCAGTTCGACATTGGAATCCATAAAGATACTGATGGAAGATTTTATGATGAAAAGACTTATTATCAACCCGGTAATTGAATCGAGTATCGGCAGTTTAAATATAAAAGTAAATATCACCCCCAATAAAACCCCGGATGAAATAATAACATCATTACGCATATTGATAGCATTTGCCGTCAGCATGGAACTATTGATTTTCTTCCCTTGCTTATACTGATACAACGCCAGCAGGAGCTTGCCGGCAATAGAAAAGACAGTAACATATATAGCAATAGCAGACGGTATCTCTTTTACCTCGTCCGAAAAAATACTTTCAACAGACGACAACAGCATCTGCACACCGGCATAAAATATCACGAGCGACAGAATCTTCGTTGCAATACTCTCCGCTTTCTCATAGCCGAACACATACTTTTTAGAAGGTGGCCGGCTCATAATCCGCGCCGTAAAAATCATCACAACAGAAATAATTACATCTGTCGCCGAATCGATACCGTCCCCCAATACGGCTAAACTGCCAGCCAATAAACCTACAATAATTTTCGATACGGAAAGTACAGCGTTACCAATCGTGCTTATCCATGATGTTCTTATCAATATTTTCTCCCGTGACATATCTTTGCCTTATTAAGTAAATAGATTTTACAAACAGGGGATAAATATAAGCATAATATATCTGCCCGCACAGCCAAACGAAACAACTATTTTCCCTTATTGGTTTTAATTTACCTCAATTTTTCAACACATCCTGTTTCCCAGTTACTTATCAGATATAAAACCTTATGAAAGCCCATTCCAACATTCTTTACCCTTACACAGTTATTGTATTTTTTATATCATTAGATAAGACAAAAGATTCAAACAAAATTAGCCATAAAATAAATCGGGATATACTATATAAATAAATAGTTATCAATATATTACAACAATAACTAATGACTAAAATAATCGATCGTTTATTTTAGTCTGCGCAAAGGTATAAATAATTTTTATATCCACAAGACATATATTTTTTTTAAATTTTGATTTTCAAAGCATTAAATATTTATTAACACAATGTTAAAAGCACAGAATGATGACTAGAAAAAACGATCGTTTTTTCTAGTCATTTTTCGTTAGCTCACATATGTGACTGACGAACTTTGTCATGTCAATAACTAGTATTAATGTAATGGCTTACCTACTTATAATTTTATCCTTACTTATATCAATAATTCTCTCAGCGCTTATTATTCCGAGGATTCTCGTCGTAGCTTTCCGAAAAAAGCTATTCGACATCCCCGATGAACGAAAAGTCCATAGCGGAATAATTCCTCGCCTGGGCGGTATATCTTTTGTCCCCACCATCCTCTTTTCATTAGCATTCACCACCGGATTAAGGTATCTAATCGGCTATGAAATCCCTGCAAACAGGCTTCATTTTATAATTCCCGAATTTTATTTTCTAATCTGCGGTTTGACGTTATTGTATTTATCAGGAATAAAAGACGACTTAGTCGGATTGCGTTACCGTAGCAAATTCTTTATACAGATTATTGCAGCATCTTTTATCCCTCTATCCGGTCTATGGATCAATAATCTGTATGGTCTTTTCGGAATTGATGAACTCACCCCCTGGCTGGGAATCCCCTTTACCATTTTACTAACAGTATTCATTGTAAATGCGATCAATCTGATAGATGGCATCGATGGATTGGCGTCCGGGTTAAGCAGCATATCGCTTTTAACTCTCGGAAGCCTGTACATCTATTACGATCAATGGATTTATGCTATGCTCGCTTTTTCGACATTGGGGGTATTACTCCCCTTCTTCTATTATAATGTATTTGGCAAAGTAAATCGTTGCAAAAAGATATTTATGGGAGATACCGGTAGCCTGACATTAGGTTACATACTGGCTTTCTTGGCCATTGCCTATGCCAATAATAATCCCGAAAGAGCACCATACTCAGAAGGTGCTATAGTAGTAGCTTTCTCAACATTGATCGTACCGATGTTTGATGTGATCCGAGTTATATTGGTACGTGCCCGGAATCATAAAAGCTTATTTAATGCAGATAGAAACCATATACATCATAAATTTTTGGATATGGGTTTCAGTTCTCGTAGAGCTATGATTTCTATCTTATTAATGGCATTAATCTTTAGTTGTTTGAACATAGTGCTGGTATCCGACATTAACAACAACATTTTGTTCATGGCAGATATTATTGTATGGATTGGACTAAACGTTTGGTTTGACTACATACGGGATAGAAAATCTATTCAGAAAAAATTGTGATTCAAAACTAATCAAACTATCTTTAATAAAAGATACAAGAATGGTCTCGTACTCGATGTATTGGCGAACATTCTTAAAAACGACACAATACAAGAAGCGTCTATCACTTAGTCTTATTTGCGTTAGGTTAAAGTTTGTAATAGCGAGGCTGGAAGGGGATGACAAGAATGCAATTTGAGATCATGCATAAAATATAAACTTGGCAGTATGTCAATAATTAAAAATCAATAGAATTTAAGAACAATTCACTATAAGGCGCTCATAGCATATACCTTAAAAGGATATGCTCTAAATTAAGCAGTAACTACAATATAAATCATAGATGAAAGCAGTAATCTTTGCTGGTGGTTTTGGTACGCGATTATCGGAAACCACCAACCTAATACCAAAGCCCATGGTAGAAATTGGAGGCAAACCTATCCTTTGGCACATAATGAAGACATATAGTTATTACGGTATCCACGACTTTATCATCTGTTGTGGTTACAAGCAATATGTCATCAAAGAATATTTTGCCAACTACTTCCGCCATAACAGTGATATGACTGTTGATTTATCAGACAATAGCGTGAAAATCTTAGACAATCATTCTGAAAACTGGAAAGTGACAATGATTGACACGGGGTTGCATACACAAACAGGTGGTCGTTTAAAGCGTGTACAAAAGTATATAGGCAATGAACGTTTTCTCCTAACCTATGGTGATGGTGTAACAGATTTAAACATTACAGAGTCCATTAAGGCGCATGAACTGTCCGGTTGTACTATTTCGCTGACAGCCTATAAACCCGGTGGTAAATTCGGTGCATTGCAACTAGATTTGGCGACTGACAAAGTTTTGTCCTTTCAAGAAAAACCAGACGGTGATCGTAATTGGATCAATGCCGGTTATTTTGTTTGTGAACCAGAAGTATTCAACTATATGCCAGACAATGATGACAGTGTAATTTTCGAGCGTCAGCCATTAGAACGTCTGGCAGCTGAAGGTAAAATGCATGCTTTTAAACACACAGGTTTTTGGAAACCGATGGATACGTTACGCGACAATACTGAACTGAATGAAATGTGGGAGAAAGGTCAAGCTCCTTGGAAAATATGGATCAAATAAAATTAAAAGATGAATGAGATAGATAAACAAGAGAGAATGAAACCGCTCCTTAGTATTATAGTTCCAGTTTATAACGCAGAACTATATATAAGAAAGTGCTTAGATTCATTGCTTGGACAAACTCTACAGAATATTGAGATTATTTGTATTAATGATGCATCGCAAGATTCTTCCCTTGAAATTTTACGTGAATATGAGAAACAAGACAAACGTGTTACTATTATCAATCTAACGAAAAATCTAGGACCAGGAGGTGCAAGGAATGAAGGACTAAAATTGTCGAAAGCATCTTTTGTAGCCTTTACAGATCAAGACGACTGGGTTGATATATATATGTTTGAAAAACTTTATGTTGCTATTAATAAAGAAAATGCGGATATCGCCTTGTGTGACTATTACGATTGTAAAGGAGAATCTTTAGAACGTAAAATAAATATATTATCTAAAAATATTAAAGTAAAAGATAATAAGAAATTTGTGCTTTATAGCGTATATTTATGGACTGGATTGTTCAAGAAAAGTCTTTTTACCGATCATGATTTATATTTTCCATACCATTTAGGTGAAGATTTAGCGATTATTCATGTTCTTTTTATGCTATCACGCTCTATTGTCCATCTAAAAGAACCCTTGTATTATTACAGAATCCATTCTTCTTCTACGATCCATAAAAATCCAAATTGTTATCCGGTTTCTGATCTAGTAAAAAGCGTAAATTTGTTTTTAGCCAATGCTCGAAGACTTGGATTAGATAAATGTTATAGAGATGAGATAGAATACATTTTCATAAGGTATCGTTATGATTTGATTGTTGAGAAATGTTTATCAGTAATAGTCCCTATTCCTGTAAATGAAATCAAGTCAGCCCGTAAAGAACTTCTAAACCTATTTCCTTTGTATAAAAACAATTATTACTATAGGTCTGAACCCTTTTCTAAATCGCGATTTATTCATGATCTTATAGCAATAAACCCTTGGTTAGGAATCGTTTGTGCTAAAACTAGTAAAGCTGTAAAGCGGATAATAAAGAAATTAAAAACTTTTAAATGAACAAATGATGGTAGATAAATTCAAGGCTTTTTATGCTGGAAAACGTGTACTTGTGACTGGGCATACTGGTTTTAAAGGAAGCTGGCTCTCAATTTGGCTACATGAACTTGGGGCAGAAGTTGTAGGGGTATCCCTTGACCCACTTACTAAACGAGATAATTATGTGCTTTCTGATATCGGAGAGAAAGTCATGGCAAATTTACGTGCTGACATTCGTAATGGTGAACGAATGAAAGAAATATTTCGTCAATATCAGCCTGAAATCGTTTTTCATTTGGCTGCTCAGCCCTTAGTTCGTTTAAGCTATGAAATACCAGTGGAGACTTATGAAACAAATGTCATGGGTACCATTAATATATTGGAAGCTATTCGCCTGACGGACAGTGTTAAAGTTGGCGTGATGGTCACTACTGACAAATGCTATGAGAACAAGGAACAGATTTGGGGCTACCGTGAGAACGAGCCAATGGGAGGCTACGATCCTTATTCTTCATCGAAAGGTTCTGCTGAGCTTGCTATTAGTTGTTGGCGGAATAGTTTCTTTCATCCCAATCAATATGCCGTACATGGAAAAAGTTTGGCCAGTGTACGTGCAGGGAATGTAGTTGGTGGTGGAGATTGGGCACGTGACCGCATTATCCCGGATTGTATTCGTGCGTTGGAGGCCGGGATACCGATTGAAATTCGTAGTCCGCAATCTATCCGCCCGTGGCAGCATGTGCTCGAACCACTGAGCGGGTATTTATTACTGGCTCAAAAAATGTGGGAAGAACCGATCCGCTATTGTGAAGGTTGGAATTTTGGACCGAATGCAGATAACGTTTCTACGGTATGGGACGTGGCCAATAAGGTGATAACCTGTTATGGAGCGGGAGAGCTGAAAAATATTTCTCCTTCGAATGCTCTGCATGAAGCTCAACTGTTGATGCTTGACATCAGCAAGGCCCAATTTCGCCTAGGTTGGAAACCTCGTCTTGATATTAACCAGTGTATTTCTCTAACGATAGATTGGTATAAGTCTTATCGCAGCGAAAATGTATATGAGATCTGTGTTAAACAAATAGAATCTTATCTTCATTACGATATATGAAAGTCTCAATATTAGGAACCAATGGTTTCCTGTCTACCGCAATCGCTAAATATTGTAATCAAAAAGGGTATCCAATAGATATATATGGGTTGGATGAGCCTAAGACATACAGTTACAATACTTTTTCTAAAATTAATTTGATGCAAGAGAATCTAGATTACGACAAGCTGTCCGACTCTGATTTGATTATATATGCGATAGGGGCTGGTATCCAGTCCAACTTAAAAGAAAAAAGCGATTCCATTTATCATTTAAATGTAACCGTTCCCGTAAAAATATGCACGGAGTTAAAGGTTAATAGTTATAAAGGTCGTTTGGTGACCTTCGGGTCTGTATTTGAGATGGGAGAAACTTCACAAAGACATTTCTTTACAGAAGAAGAGATTATGGCATCTAATGCTCCAGCACCTAATGATTATACTGTTTCCAAACGAATGCTGACTCGTTTCGTATCTTCCTATAAACATGAGTTTATCCATTGGCACTTTGTGATTCCTACCATTTATGGTGAAATGGAAAACCCCTTGCGTTTAATACCTTATACCATTAATGCTATCCATAAAGGAGAAACACTTCATTTTACGTCAGGAGAGCAAATACGTCAATATATCCATGTAAATGATGTAGTTCGCTTAATAGATATAGCATACAAAAAGAATCTTCCAGATGGAATGTATAATATACAAGGGCGAGAAACCCTATCAGTATATGAAATTGTTTCGACTATTCACAAGGTTTTAGGCAAAACTGTTCCTGAGAATTGCTTTGGTTCAACGAAGCGTGCTGACATAGGAATGAAATATCTTGCATTGAATGGTACTAAGTTGAAACAAGCGACAGGCTTTGAACCATTCATCGAATTGGCGAAAGTCATTAAAAATTATTGATAATATGTCATTATTAGATAAGATACGAATTATTCCTCGCTATCTCATATCAGACGAACGCGGATGGTTTTTCAAAGCTATTACAGGTACAGAAGAAAATATCCCTCCCTACACAGGTGAGATTTATTTAACAATGGGGCGGCCCAAACAAGCAAAAGGCAATCATTACCATGTTAAAGCAGTAGAATGGTTTACGGTCATTCAAGGTAAAGCCATCTTGATATTGGAAGATATAGAAACAAAAGAAAGAATTGAAATCCCAATGAGTTTGGAAAAATCCATTTCGGTATTTATCCCGCACAATGTAGCCCATGTTGTGATCAATGACGGTGAAGACAATTTCATTTTGCTGGCATATACCGACAGAAAATATGACCCTGAAGATACAATAGCTTATCGGATGTTATGAAAAGGTCTTATGAAAATGATTCCAAACGAATAGCAAAGAATAGTCTTGCTCTATATGTAAGGATGCTGTTGAAAACAGGAATAGCTCTTTATGTATCCAGGATTGTCTTAGAAGCATTGGGAGTAGAGGATTATGGCATTTATAATATTGTCGGTGGAGTTGTTATCGTATTCTCATTCCTTAATCGCTCAATAGCAGCAAGTACAGAAAGGTTTCTGACATTTGAGATAGGCAGAAAAGATTTTGAGCAATTAAAGAAAGTTTTTTGTTTATCTGTTTCAATTCATATGGGAGCTGCGATACTTATATTTGGATTATTAGAAACATTAGGACTGTATTTTCTTGAATACTATATCAATATCCCAGCTACTCGAATGAATGCAGCCAAGCTAGTGTTTCATTGTTCTGTTTTCACATCAATGTTTTCAATGCTTCAAGCTCCTTACAATGCAGTTATTATTGCTAATGAACGCATGAATATATATGCGTATATCAGTATATGGGAGGTGTTACTGAACTTATTTATCGCATTGCTACTTTTACATATTCCCTCCAATCGGTTGGAATGGTATGGTTTTTCTCTATTACTATCAGCTGCGATAATCACTTCTTGCTATTTTATATATTGTAGATGGAAGTTCAAAGAGTGTCGTTGGAATTTTGTTTGGGATTTCTTTCTGTTCAAGAAATTACTTGGTTTTACTGGCTGGAACATTTGTGGAGCATTATCATGGGTTGGAAGATCACAAGGAGTAAATATTATATTAAATTCTTTTTACGGCCCATGTTTAAATGCGGCATACGGTATATCAATGCAAGTTAATAACGCCTTAGAACTTTTTGTACAAAGTTTTATTGCCGCTCTCAATCCTCCAATTGTAAAAAGATACTCTTCTGGAAATATCGACGGAATGAAGAAAATGATATTTGAAGGAGCACGCTATTCGTTTTTCCTTTTATTCCTATTAACATTACCTATGTTATTGGAGATGAACACGATTCTATCTCTTTGGCTCAAAGAAGTTCCTGAATATACTCTTATTTTCACAAGGTTGGCTATTATCGGAAGTATTTTTTCCACTTTGGGAAATACCATGCAATCCGGTATTTTTGCCACCGGTAAGATAAAAAAGCTTCAAATTATAATTATAACGCTTTCGGCTTTAAACCTTATTGCTGCATATATATTGTTAGCTATAGGATTCCCCCCGTTTACCATTATGTTGACAGTTGTATTTATTGCGATTCTCTCTTTGTTTGGAAGGTTATTCATATTATATCAATTATTGGAAATTCCCAAGCAAGATTTTATGTCAGAAATAATGCAACTATTCAAGAGAATAACTTTAGTTTCTATAATCGCAATAATAGGACCTCTATTTTTGGAGGTTTTATTAACTGATGATAGTATATGGAAATTCGTGATAATTGTAAGCTGTAGCATGATTTCAGTGAGTCTATCTACTTTTTGGTTTGGGCTGACTAAAAATGAACGTTTTTATTTATTGAAAATCATACAAGATAAAATTTATAAAAAACATATATGTATTATCTAGTGGATATAAAAAAAACGTTATAAAATTATGGTATATATATTATGTAGTTCGACGGATGTATATTGCCCTCCTTGCTGTGCGATGCTTACATCGCTATTTTATAATAATCCTGATACTGTTTTTCATGTATACTGGTTGACAAGTGGATTGAATAGACAAAGTAGGGAGAATATCAAAACAATAGCAGACAAATTTGGTCAGTCCATCGAAATAATAGAGATTCGGGACAAAATAATTAAAGAATTACCTATAACTAACGCAAGAGCTTTACCAGTGGAAACTTACTTACGTTTCTTTGGATTAAATGAAATACCTGAAAATGTAGATAGAATATTGAACTTTGATTGTGATATGATTATCCGTTCATCTATACATGATTTATGGTCAACTGATTTAGGTGATAACATTTTGGGAATGGTTGAAAATCCAACATCCAATGAAAAAATAGGGGAACGTTTAGGGTATCCTGCAAGTATATTTGGTTATTATAATGCCGGAATGGTTCTGATAAATCTAGATTTGTGGCGCAAACAGAATATTTCAAACTTGTTGTTTCAATGGATTGAATCGAATAAAGAAAAAATGCGTTTATACGAACAGGATGCTATCAACGCGATTCTATACAACAAAATATATAAGCTTTCTATCAGATGGAATGTCTATCCTGAATGTTTTTCTTGTCCTAAGAAATTAGTCAAAAGTTATCAAGAAGAACTTTCGATGTTTATTTCAAATCCTCCGACAATACATTATGTGGGAAGTATTAAACCGTGGCATGTAGAATGTAAGCATCCATTTAAAAGAGAATATGATAAATATTTAGCAATGACTCCCTATGCAAATCAAACGAAAAAACATTTCTTCCACTCAAAAAGAGAAATGTATTTGAGTAATCTAAAAATATGGCTCAAAAAGGTTTTAAGAAGATAACACTAATATAATGCTAAAAATTTCTTCTTTTTTGCTCAAATAGCGAAAGTTCAGAATCTTATATTACTACTTTGAACATTCTGTTCTTTATAAGAGCATGATTATAAAAAGTCCACATTAATATCATTATTGTCTTACACTAAAAAACAAAGAGCATGAAGGCGTTCGTTAACATAAAAACCTTTTTCCAAAACGAGAAAGACAGAACTATTGAAAATCTTGCAAAAGTATATAAGGATGATCAACTTTTATACAAAAGTATCAAGGATCTGCTGCTTAGCCATTTTACGGCGGACCAAATCAAAAAAAAGAAAATACTTCTTAAACCCAATTTCGTCAGACAAAATATTAATCCTCATGATGATATTTGTCTTTTTACACATCCCAATCTGATATACTCAACTCTTAAAGTTCTTTTAGAATGTACCCCTTCACAAATAACAATCGGAGATGCACCTATACAGAACTGCGATTGGCATAAGATGCTGAACCGTAATTTCTTCCAGACTATAGATAAATTGTCGGAAACATACAATATTCCCATCAAGGTGGTTGATTTCAGAAAGGTTATATTTTATCCCTCAGAAAACAGATTCGGCAAATCAAAACGTACTGATGATGATTATTTGATTTTTGACCTAGGCAAGAAGAGTTGGTTGGAACCAATAACAAAAGAGAAAAATTATTTCAGGGTCACAAACTACAATCCTGATAGGATGGCCAATAGTCATTCTGTAGGTATGCATAAATTTTGTGTTGCGAAGGAGGTGTTTGAGGCAGATATAGTGATAACGATGCCTAAGTCAAAAACACACAGAATGTCATGTATTACAAACTCATTGAAAATATTGGTTGGTATTAATGGAGATAAAGATTATCTACCTCACCATAGGATAGGATCTAAGAGTCAAGGCGGAGATTGTTATAAAGACTCTAGTATTCTGAGAGTAATGGCTGAGCATTTGCTGGATTTCTCAAACCGTCACAGAGGTAGATTTTATTTTTTACCTACTAAAAAAATTGTGTCTGCTCTCTGGTGGTTGAGTAATCCAAACAAGGAAATTTCCATAAATGCCGGTTGGTATGGAAATGATACCGTTTGGCGCATGGTTATGGATTTGAATACTATTGCCATATATGGTAAACTGGATGGTACAATCGCAAATACGCCCCAAAGAACCCTTTATACACTCTGCGATGCAATCGTAGGAGGACAAGGAAGCGGTCCGTTAGATCCAGATCCATTGGCTTTGGGAATGCTCACATTCTCTAATGATTCTTACCTTATGGATGAGGTAATGGGTGAGATATTCAGTCTAAATATACCGAAAGTACCTCTTCTTAAAGAGGCTGCAGCTCTGAATAGCAAAAAAGAATTAGAATTTATTCTTAATGGAAAGAATGTCGAATATAATTCGATAAAAAAATTAAGGACTAAAGTAGAGCTTGCCCCTGGTTGGGTTAATTATAATAAGAACATACATGACTTATAAAATGAATTTTTTCCAACGAGTATTGTTATTTATAACACACCGTTTGGTTTACGTCTTGCCGAATCAACTTTACATTAAGATAAAGTTCCGCTTGGTTGCGGGTTATAAATTGAATTTAGACAACCCGCAAAGCTTTAACGAAAAACTTCAATGGCTAAAATTTAACGATATTCATAAAGAATATTCCAATATGGTAGATAAGGCATTAGCGAAGGATTATGTTGCCTTAAAAGTTGGAGCAAAATATATAATACCGACTTACGGTGTCTATGATAGTGTCCATGATATAGATTGGGCCTCATTACCAAATCAGTTTGTACTTAAATCGACGGGAGACAGCGGAGGTGTTGCTGTATGCAAAGACAAAAAACAACTCAATATACAAAAAACGATCAAATATCTCAAAACTAGAACTAAAAAGAACTATTATGTATATAATAAGGAGTATCCCTATAAATATATTAAGCCTAGATATATAGCCGAAGCATATTTAGTTGATGAGAGTGGTTATGAACTAAAAGACTATAAGTTTTTTTGTTTTAATGGAGTACCTCGCTTCGTGCAAATAGATTTTAACCGATACATTTGCCATAGAAGGAATGTTTATGATGCAGACTGGAATTTACTCGATTTGCAGATCAAGTATCCTAAAGGTCATGAATGTACATTCGAGAAACCTGAGAATTATGAAGAAATGTTGTATATTGCCAGTAGATTGTCTGAAGGTATACCACATGTTCGTATAGATCTTTATAATGTTAATGGTAAGATATATTTCGGAGAAATAACATTTTTCCACGGATCAGGTATGGAGATTTTTACCCCTATTAAATGGGATTATAAATTTGGACAATATATTAATCTAGATCCACAAACTAACAAATTATAAAGTACTTAAGGTTTGCTGACTCTATTGCATTTCTATTGTAAACCCCTATAAGTCTTAATATGGACTTTTTTCTTTTTTTATATTTGAGCCGAACTAAAAAATTAACAGAAGGACTGAAAAAGTACTTACTGGATATTATATCTTTGAATTATGTAGAGGTATGTTTCATGAATTAGCTTCACAGAAAACAATTGCTTATAAGGACAGTTTCTTGCAATAAGAAAAACTTTCGGTTTAACCTTTGTGAAACTTATATTTTAATAGCATTTGAGTGCTAGCTTCTTATGTTTATTCACACTGTCATTAATTGAACGATGAAAAAAATTTTATTTATTTCTCCGACTCTAGGAAACGGGGGGGCAGAAAGAGTTATGACTTATCTGTTAAACTATTTTGCAAGTATAGAGCAGTTTGAAGTGTTTTTATTGTTGGTAAGAAACAAAGGCAATGACTATTTACCTTCCCTTATAAACAAGGTGAAGGTTGTCCGTTTGGGCATGGATGACAGACGAATACGTTTCTGTATATTTCCTCTGTTAAAAAGTATCCGAGAAATAAACCCTAACATCTGTTTCGTGGGACACGTGCAACTGAACATCCTGATAGCTCCATTTATTAAATTTCTACCTCACAAAATCAAATTTGTCAGTCGTGAAACATCGGTATTGTCTGTACGTTATGGTAGACAAAGTTGTAAGCGCTTTTTTTATTGGCTATTTTATCGTAATTACGATAAAGTGATTGCCCAATCTGATGATATGCGTGAAGACTTGATTGCCAAGTGGTTTGTTAGTACCGATAAATGCGTGAAAATAAACAATCCCATTGATATTGGCTATGTGGTAATGAATTCTCAAAAAGAGGTTCCTGTTTCTTTTTGGAGTAGAGATACATTTAACTTGCTTGCTATAGGCAGGCTTGATCACCAGAAAGGATATGATATTCTTTTAAGCAGGTTGGCAGAACAGGAAGAGATGAACTTTCGGTTGGTGATTCTGGGTAAAGGAAGCTTACATGAACACTTACAACAACAAATACAGCATTTGGGCCTGTCGAAGAAGGTACTTTTAGGGGGCTATTCTTATATCCCGTTTGCTTATCTTAAACAAGCTGATGCATTGATATTGTCATCCCGTTTTGAAGGTTTTCCAAATGTTTTGTTAGAAGCCAATGCCTTAGGAAAACCAGTATTGGCCAATAATTGTATGGGAGGGATCAATGAAATAATTATTCCAGGAGTAAATGGTTATGTGACAGATTTCCTTTCTAGTAAAAACTTCACATCTGCTTTTCAAAAACTTAGAGCGGAAAAATTCGATGAGGGCACTATAATTAAAATAACAAAAGAGAGATATTCAATAGATTATATTATGCCACAATATGAAAATATTATAACCTCTTTATTATAATATATGTTTGTATATTTTCTCATATTGTTGTGGGTGTTTATTTGTGCTATTTTATCTTTGGATTTAAGAATAAGTAAACTACAACAAAAACGCATCATTCTTCTGTTAATAAGTATTCCCTTAATTTTATTGGCGGGAATCAGGGATGGAATTGGAGTTGATTTCGACACTTACTTACAACATTATGAAGAAGTTACTAATTTGTTTTCATTTGAAAGAACCTTCCAATCTATGGAAGTCGGCTATGAGTATTTGGTAAGCGTATTCAAGACATTTCATCTGCCATTTTTTTTTGTTACCTTGTTCATAGCTTTAATAACTTTCGAGCTATTTAATCATTTATCTTTGCGTTATTCAACTTTCCCTTCGCTTTCATTACTTATGTTTTTTTCATTAACTTTTTGGGGACAAGTAATGGGACAAATGCGACAACCTTTAGCTATCTTAAGCTTGTATTTTTTCCTCTTTTTATTGAAAAAGGGCAAGAACTGTATTTTGCTACTCTTCTTAATAACAATTTTAGTTGGATTGCTTTTTCATAAATCTGTTATTTTCTTCCTTCTGCCTTTATTATTTTTAACCCGCCAATTAAAAGTCCATCAATATGGGGTAATTTTGGTCTTGAGTATTATTGTCGGGCATAGACTGGTTTCTCTTATGCCCCTTATTATTAATTATATTCCTGATTTTTTCACTTTCAAAGATGCTGCAATAGCTTATCTTACTTATAAATCAGAAGGTGTGACATTTACTTTAGGCATGATAGAACGTATAACAATGTTTTTGATTGTAACCTATTATTGTGCAAAATATCAAATTCTGGAAAAAGACAAGCTTATGCTTATTTTTTATAATATGTATTTCTATGGAATCTGTTTATATTTCCTACTTATTCCGTTCTCTGATGTTTTAGCTTCGCGAGGTACATTTGTTTTAACTTGGAGCTTGTTTTTCCTTTTTCCTAATACATTAAAATATATATCTAAAAAGCAAGATTTTATCATAGTATTTATAGTTATCATATTGTGGTCTCTATACTTATCCACGAAAGTATTTTTCCGTGACGACAATATATACATACCTTATAAATCAATCTTTTCATGACAGACAAACCTTTAGTTTCCGTTTTGCTTCCTCTATACAATGAGCCGGTCAAAATAGCAATGGAAGCAATATATTCCATCTGCAACCAAACATATCGACATCTTGAAATTTTTTTGCTACTTGACAATCCAAATAATAAAGAATTATTGGATCTGTTGCAAATGGTAACTACAAACGACACAAGAATAACATTGATTGTAAATGAAAAAAATATAGGACTTCCACAAACGCTGAACAAAGGAATTGATTTGGCAACCGGAGAATATATAGCCAGAATGGATGCTGATGACATATCAATGCCTGAAAGAATTGAAAATCAATTAGTATATCTATTGAAACATCCTGAAATTCATTTAGTGGGGTGCGACGCTTTCATTATTGATGAAGACGGAATACAAACTGGATATTATTCCAAATTGCGAACAGACTTTTCTCATAAGATATTCTTAAGACATTGTGCCTCAAGTCTGATACATCCTACATGGATGGGGACTATAGGGCTTTTCAAGCAATGTAAATACCGTGATTTTTTGAGTGGACAAGATTATGATTTTTTGTTAAGGGCATACGCATACGGGTTCAATTTCCACAATTTGAAAAAAGGATTGCTCAAATATCGTATACCTAAACGCTCTTTACGTTCCATTTCGTGTTCACACGCATACGAACAATATGTTAATGCAAAGCTAGCCAAAGAACAGTTCCTTGAATTTAAGCGGACTGGCAAGTTTTCACCTTTACCGAGGTTAAGATATGACCTGGAAGACAAAGAGAAGTATATGGCAGGTATACCTTTACTAAATCAACTTCGGGAAAGTTTTTTGAAGAAGCAATATGTATTGTCTTTCAAATTAACTTGTCAAATTATTCGGGTAGACAAGCGTTTAATTATGGGCCGGATGAAGTCTAATTTGTTTGCCAAAGGACTTTCTTTATTGGAGCTGTTTTCTAAACAATGGGAGAAATACTAAGATTTGTTATTTAACCTATAGCCAGCTCTTACACGTATACATTTATATCATTTATATATATGAAAATTTTATTGACCGGCTCAGCCGGATTTATCGCCTCATTCGTCGCACAACGTTTGCTAGAGCGTGGAGATGAAGTTGTGGGCTTAGATAATGTCAACGAATATTATGATACAACTTTGAAATATGATCGCTTGAAAGAGGCGGGCGTTCGGAAAGAAGAAGTATCCTGGTATAAATTGACTCCGAGCCATATGTATGAGAAATATCGTTTTATTCGAATGAATCTGGAAGATCGACAAGCGATGCAGATGCTCTTCGCCAATGAGGGGTTTGATACGGTAATTAATTTGGCCGCTCAAGCGGGTGTACGTTACTCGATCACAAATCCGTACGCTTATGTAGAGTCGAACTTGGATGGGTTCATCAATGTGCTAGAGGGATGCAGACATCATAAAGTGAAGCATTTGGTGTATGCCAGTTCCAGTAGTGTGTATGGATTAAATGCGGATGTTCCTTTCTCGGAGAAAGCAAGTATTGCCCATCCAGTAAGTTTGTACGCCGCATCCAAAAAATCGAATGAGTTGATGGCGCATGCGTATAGCCAATTATATGGTATTCCTACCACAGGATTGCGCTTCTTCACAGTGTATGGACCGTGGGGAAGACCGGATATGTCTCCATTTTTATTTACAGACGCTATTTTACATGATCGTCCAATTAAAGTGTATAATAATGGGGACATGTTGCGTGATTTTACATATATCGATGATATAGTGGAGGGAGTGATACGGGTTTTAGACCGGCCGGCAGAGCCGAATCCAAATTGGAATTCCAAATATCCAGATCCTAGTACTTCTTCTGCTCCATATCGTATTTATAATATAGGTAATTCCCGACCTGTAAAGTTGATGGATTTTATCAAGGCAATAGAGAAAGCCTGTAGAAAAAAGGCGGTTAAGAATTTCTTACCGATGCAGCCGGGTGATGTCTATCAAACAAATGCGGATACTACGCTTCTTCAACAAGCCGTAGGTTTTAGGCCAACTATGGAGATTCAGACGGGAGTCGATCAAACCGTAGCTTGGTTCAAATCTTATTACAATCTATAAATCAACATTATACCGAATAAGTTATAGGATACTGAAAATCAATAGACCTATTTCTTATTCAAGAGAAACTCTAATTTAAATTCTTTATTATGAAAATAGCGATTGTTGGAACTGGCTATGTCGGATTGGTGACAGGAACCTGTTTCTCAGAGATGGGAGTGGACGTCACGTGTGTGGACGTGATGGCTGAGAAAATCGAGAACTTGAAAAAGGGTATCATTCCAATTTATGAGCCAGGATTGGAGGATATGGTTCATAAGAATTATAACGACGGACGTTTAAAGTTTACGACAGATCTTGCTTCCGTGTTGAATGACGTGGAGGTTGTGTTCAGTGCGGTGGGTACACCTCCAGATGAAGACGGTAGTGCTGATTTGCATTATGTGTTGGAAGTAGCTCGTACAATTGGTAAGCATATAAATAAATATATATTAGTAGTCACCAAAAGTACAGTACCAGTAGGTACAGCCCGGAAGGTCAAGGCGGTTATTCAAGAGGAATTGGATAAGCGAAAAATATCTATAGAGTTTGACGTGGCTAGTAATCCAGAGTTCTTAAAAGAAGGGAATGCGGTGAACGATTTCATGAAACCTGACCGTGTAGTAGTCGGCGTTGAATCGGAAAGAGCTCGTAAATTGATGGAGAAATTATATAAACCGTTCATGATAAATAACTATCGTTTAATCTTTACGGATGTACCTTCTGCGGAAATGATTAAATACGCTGCTAACTCCATGTTAGCTACTCGTATCAGTTTCATGAATGATATCGCTAATCTTTGTGAGTTAGTGGGTGCCGACGTGAACATGGTGCGTAAAGGGATAGGGTCAGATAGCCGTATCGGTAATAAGTTCTTGTATCCAGGATGTGGTTATGGGGGCAGTTGCTTCCCGAAAGACGCAAAGGCTCTAATCAAAACAGCAGAGAGGAATAATTATTCAATGGAAGTATTAAAAGCTGTAGAGGAGGTAAACGAACGTCAAAAGACAATTCTTTATAAAAAACTAAAAAAATATTTCGACTCATTGGATGGGAAAACGATCGCCATTTGGGGGTTGGCTTTCAAGCCTGAGACAGATGATATGCGTGAAGCTACTTCTTTAGTCATGATTGATCTTTTACGGAAAGCGGGGGCTATGATCAAAGTATTTGACCCTGTGGCTATGGATGAATGTAAGCGTAAAGTAGGCGATCAAGTCGTTTACGCAAAAGATATGTATGAGGCTGTTATTGACGCTGACGCGTTGTTGTTACTGACTGAGTGGAAACAATTCCGCCTACCGAGTTGGGCTGTGCTCAAGAAAGTGATGAGACTGCCTTTTGTGCTGGATGGTCGCAACATCTATGACAAAAAGGAGTTGGACGAGTTAGGCTTTTCTTATGAATGTATCGGACAATAGCATAGGTAGTTTCAATTATGTAACCTAAAAGTCTTTTGAAACTTATTGGGAATTAAAAATTTACATCCTATATGTTTTCTGTTCTCTTATCTATTTACTACAAAGAGCGACCTGATTTTCTTCGTCAAAGTTTAGATAGTCTATTTAGCCAGACACTATTACCCACCGAAGTTGTTCTTGTAAAAGATGGTCCTTTAACAAAGACCTTAGATATTATTATAGAGGAATATTCTAAAAGATATCTTCAATTAAAAATAGTTTCTTTATCTGTTAATCAAGGATTAGGTAAAGCTTTGAATGAAGGTTTGAAGTATTGTTCTTATGATCTCGTGGTCCGAATGGACACTGACGATATAGCAAAACCTAATCGCTTTGAGAAACAATTGAAAGCCTTTAATAATCAATCGGATATTGACATTGTCAGTTCATGGATTGATGAATTTGAAGGAGATACTAATCACATATTATCAATAAGAAAATTACCTGAATATCATAAAGAAATATATAAGTTTGCTAAAAAAAGAAATCCGATAAATCATCCAGCAGTCATGTTCAGAAAATCCTCTGTTCTTGAAAGCTGGTGGATATAAGCATTTTCCTTTATTTGAGGATTACTATTTATGGGTCAGAATGCTTATGAATGGCGCTAAATTCTATAACATTCAGGAAAGTCTACTTTATTTCAGATCTTCCTCTGATATGTTTAAACGGCGTGGAGGTATTAATTATGCATTAATGGAGTTGAAATTTGAACGGGAATTACTTAGAATTAAATTTATAGATAAAAGTATTTTTATCAAAAATATTCTCATCCGATTTATCTCTCGTTTAATTCCCAATAAATTGAGAACTATAATATACAAACATTTACTTAGGTGAACATGAAAATAACAATCATAGGTGCCTCCGGTTTCGTAGGCACTCGTCTTATTAATCTATTAAAAGATTGTACTTCTTTTGATGTTAGAAACATTGACAAACAACAAAGTCATTTCCACCCGGAAATAACAACAATAGCAAATGTATTAGATAAAAACAAGCTAACAGAACTCTTGGTCGGAACAGATTTAGTTGTTTTACTTGCTGCCGAACACCGTGATGACGTCTCCCCTACTTCACTTTACTACGACGTCAATGTTGGAGGGATGCGAAACACATTGGAAGCGATGGAAGCTAATGGTATTAAGCGTATTGTTTTTACCAGTTCGGTAGCTGTCTATGGTTTAAATAAACAAAACCCGAATGAAGAGCATCCGGCTGATCCGTTCAACCATTACGGAAAAAGTAAATGGCAGGCAGAACAGGTTTTACAGGAATGGCACAAGACACATCCGGACTGGAATATAAATATCCTGCGGCCTACGGTTATATTCGGAGAACGTAACAGAGGGAACGTCTATAATCTGCTACGGCAAATCTCCGGAGGTAAGTTCCTGATGGTAGGAAAAGGGAATAATAAAAAGTCAATGGCCTATGTGGGAAACATTGTCGCTTTTATCAAATTCCTGATTGAGAATAAAACAGAAGGATACAACGTATATAATTATATTGACAAGCCTGATTTCACGATGAATGAACTGGTTGATCATGTAAGTAAGGTTTTAAAGAAACATATTCCTGCCACTCATTTTCCGCTCTGGTTGGGAATGATGGGAGGATATTGCTTTGATGTACTGGCTTTCCTGACCCGGAAGAAATTGACCATAAGCTCTGTCCGCATAAAAAAATTCTGTGCCACAACACAGTTTGATGCAACCAAAGTACAGGAGTCCGGATTCAAAGCACCTTATACCTTGGGAGAAGGGCTGGCCCGGACGTTAGAGTTTGAATTTGTACATGATGCTTCTGAAGGGATTACTTTTAAAAGTGAATAAGTAGACTATTGTTTCAAAAGGAAGCAATACAAACAGTTTTACAATTTGTTTCATAAATACATAGTTACTATATTTGTAATATGAAACAAACGCAAGAATACATATTATCTGAAATAAAAAAGACTTTACAAATAGTAGCACCGAATGCAAAGGCTATGCTGTTTGGTTCTAGAGCGAGAAATGATGCCCGCGAAGATTCGGATTGGGATATTTTAATCTTAATCGAAAAAGATAAGATCAGGAATGAAGATTTTGATTCTATAGCCTATCCACTAATCGAATTGGGTTGGAATATAGGGGAAATGATTAATCCTGTCCTATATACTTTTAGTGATTGGAAAAAAAGAAGTTTTACGATATTTCATAAAAATGTTGAAGAGGAGGGCATTGCAATATGACATTAAGCATAGACGAAAAGAAAGCGATTATTAAATATCGTATTCAAAAAGCTTGGAACAGTATCCAAGAAGCCGATGATAATGCAAGGTTAGGCTATTGGACATTGGCTGCTTCACGTTTATATTATGCTGCTTATTATATGGCATCAGCTCTGCTCGTAGACAAAGGATTTATTGCTCGTTCACATTCAGGAGTAATACATATAATAGGTTCTGAGTTTGTAAAGAAAGATTTTTTATCAAAAGAAGATGGTCGTTTGATTTCACGATTGTTTAACATGCGTCAATCAGGCGATTACGATGATCTTTTTGATTGGACAGAAGAAGAGGTACAACCTTTCTTTAATAAGACAAAAGATTTTTTAGCACGTATGGAAAAATTAATTACTTTAAAATAACTGGAAAAGCCTGTTATCACCCTTCCATACCCAAGAAGATAACAGACTTTTTTACATAAGTGATGACGCTTTAGCAGCGCTCATGCAGTAAATAATTTGTACAGCCCCCCAATCAATCCCGCAGCCATCAGGCTGTAACCGGCAATGTCTATGGGTTCGACACGTTGTTTGGTTCCCCAGTCGCCCTGGTGGAGAGCGAGAGTATCGCTCCGATCGCTGTCAGCGTCACTTCCGTCTGTTCCATCAGGAGAGACAGCAGGGTGATCGCCATCAGGAACAGGACGAGGATAGGGATGGGGACAAGGGAAGTCACCGGCTGCCGGCTTTTGCTTGCGGGGAAAGATGATCCGGACAAGGCTGGTGAGAAAGTTGAGAATGGTTTCAAGAGTTTTCATTTTGTATATATTAATATTTAGGAAAAATTGAACTATCTGTTTATAGTGACGGGAGTAACTAATTCCCCTC